>ERZ791821.33-NODE-33-length-140774-cov-16.149902_pt1 | contig 140774 bp, 119 predicted proteins | sample MGYA00510300_ERZ791821 | MGnify/ENA primary metagenome ERZ791821 (study PRJEB30046, sample SAMN00792034) | human gut metagenome | study: EMG produced TPA metagenomics assembly of the A metagenome-wide association study of gut microbiota in type 2... | reverse complement strand
TTTTCAGCAACTCTGATATATTATCATAATCATCTGTGCTTGTCAACAACTTTTTTATTTTGTTTTGCTTCGTTTTCGAAACAGTTCGTTGTCACTCGTTTGCGACAGCTTGTTAATAATACCAAACCGTCATTCGTTTGTCAACAACTTTTTTCATCATTTTATTTCATGAATGTAAGAATAACTTGTCCAGATTCTTTACCCATTCATTTAAATATTGATGTTCGCCACAGGTATTTCCCTCGCGGTGAGTATTATACTAACATCATTTTTTTCTACTGTCAACACACTTTTTTCATTTTCTACACTTATATTTTACTTAAGTTTCTCTTATAAATAGATATAGGGGAATGCATCCGGCTTACCCCTATATCTATGATCTCTATTTTTTATAAAAACATCATGATCAATGCAACGATCAGATTGTTTTCATATATATATGTAAGAAACGGACTTTCATATATATACGAAATTAAAGCCCCACCAACTTCACTGGTACTGCAAAGCGCTATCACATAAAAAGCAATCCAGACAACCACAAAGCCGTATATGGCTCCCGCAACAGTTCCGAGATACTTGTTGATTCCACGAATAATCGGAATCCTTGATACAATACCAAGTATTCCGGAAAAAAAATGCAACACGATCATCCCAACAGCAAATGCAATAAAAAATGAAATTCCATTTAAAATAAAATCTGCCATTCCAACAGAAACCTGTGCATAGATTCCGGAAGCATCTAATGCTTCCCCGGCAAGGTCTGCTGTTTTTTCTGAGATATTGTTCATGACAGAATCCGGAAGCTTCACACCAAGCTTTGTAAGATCCGCCGGTTGTCCATTATTCTGTTCCACTCCTTCTGCCTGTTGTCCTGCCGCCGGCTGTGTTTCATCCGCCACTTCTCCCGTCACAGCTGCAGTTTCCTGTTCTATCTGTTTCTCTGTCTTTTCCCGGATCTGCTGTTCACAGTACGTGGCGATCGTTTGATATATAGACGTATTATCCCTCAGAAATGTATTGATATATGGTGTTGCCCACGTTACCAGTGCAAACATGATCACCCATGATACCATAGAATACATCATGCGCAAGAAGCCTTTGCGATAACCATTAACAACACAAAGCGCCAATAACAACACAATAATAATCAGTAACCAGTTCATATGTACTCCTTATTTCAGTCTTACTTTCTCGGTCGAATTTTCCAGTATGATCGTATAATTTAAACCAGTTCCTCCTGAAATGACCTTGTAAAGTTCCTCGTCAAAATCATAATGGAATTTGTAAATACCACGCACGGTATAGATATCGCAGGAATGATCGTTCAGGATGCACACTTCATTGTTTGACAAAAACCCGATTTCTGTATATTCCTGTGAAAAATCTTTCTCCATCACCGTGAATCCATGCATATCGTACACCGCAACATGATGCGTCAGATTTTCATCATTGTTGCTATATACAACTCCCACGTATTTATTATTATTAAAAATACTTTTCGCCTCTCCAGTCAATGGAATTTCCTGCGTCAGTTTTGGTTTTTGCGTTCCTTCAAAGATTGCGATCTCAGAATCCCCATATGCTACCATGCGGTCATCTGACACAAAATCAAGCTGTGGAATCACCATATCAGAAAATGAATTTGCAGATACAATGCGGTCGATTTCATTTTCGCCTACAGAACCGAAGTTGTAAAATGCAATTGTCGTTTTTACATTTCCATCATTGATATCCAACATAGACACTGCAAGTTTGATGGCATCGTTCGACAGTGCAATCGCAATCGGATATCCACCATCCTCTCCATAAATAGCTCCATTTACCAGCTCTTTTCCATTTTTGTCATACACTACAAGATACGAATTGGATTGATCTCCCATTAACACCGCAACCGTTCCCTGTGCAGCGATGCTCACCTGCTCAATGGTCATCGTTGTTTCTATGTTTGACACCAGCCCCTGCGAAGTCATGATGTAAATCTGCGTTCCCTTTTTGTCATATATGACCAGATAATCCTCACACATATCGATAGTCGGTTTCGCCATCTCATAGGTCTGATTCCAGATCCGTTCATTATAAGTATCCGTATACAAAGCACCATCATTGCTGTATTTCAAAATATTCCCCTGAAACTCTTCAAAAATGGTTGCTGCTGTATCCGAACGTTCCACAGTTGAATTCACATCAAAATCTTCGTAATGGCGCAAAGCCAGAAAGAGAAATAAGCCTGCAATGATCACGAAAACAATCAGCGCCGTCAACAGTGTTCTTTTTAAAATCTTTAACCGGTGTTCCCTTATTTTCTGTTTATATTCATCCATATCCATTGCCGGCACGGTCTTAAATTTCTTTTTATCCTGTTCTGTCATGCTTTCTCCCAAATTCCGGTGTTTTTGCAGTCCTTCACTTCTTTTTACTGCAAAGTTGTTTTTATTATAGCACGCCCCGGCTTTTGTTTCACTTCTTTTTTAATTCGGCAGTGTCAGATACTGACCTTCATAGATCGCATCCGGATTATCGATTCCATTTGTCTCGCATAGCTTGTCCATCATAGCGGTAGTATTGTAAACTTTCCGGCAGATTCCCACAAGACTGTCACCCTTTTGCACAATGTAATAACCCTGCGAGAGATACTGGCTTGCTTCCGGCTGCACCACTGCTGTTTCCTGTGCCTGTGCATTGTCCGTCTGCCCTGCTGTCTGCACTGCGCCTGTGTCTGTCTGTGGCTGTGTTTCCGTCTGTTCTGTATTGGTCTGCACTTGTATATCATCCCCTTCCGCTGCTGCCTCTGTCTGTCCGTTTTCCTGTGTCGTATTCTCTGCTGTCTGCTCTTCTCCCTGCGTCACATCCACTGCCGCCCCTGTCTGTGCATTGTCCTGCGGTATAATGTTTCCCTCTACCGACTCCACTTTAACCGTTACATCTGTCTCAGAAGCCGGTGTCTGTGTCTCTGTTTCCGTCATCTTTGCACTGTTCATCTGCATCAGTGCTGTCTCCATCGCATTCATTTTCTGATGATTCTGAAACGCTGCAAATCCCAGACCACACACCACCAGAAAAAGTAAAATAGAAAGTCCGTAAGATGGAATCATTTTTGTTTTCTGCCCTTTTTGCTCCAGATAGGTACGGTAAGAACTCGTCCGTTCTTTTTCATTTTCCTCTTCTCTTGCATAATTCTCATCATTTTTCATTTCTGCAAAAAAATGTTCACTCCATGATTCCTGTTCCTGATTTTTTTCTTTCTGATTATCCTCCTGCATCATCTCCTGTTTTTCATTCTGTTTCTTTTGAATAGATGTATCTTTTTTCCGCTCATCATCTATTATAGCGGATAAAGCAAACGATTTTTGTGCGTAATAAATGTAATATCCTGCTCTTCTCTTAAGATAGCCATTTTTCAGGCTATAAAAGGCATCCTCTTTTTCCAGAGAGTCCATAAGATACAAAATCTGGTGTTCCCCGCCAAAATAAGTCCGGTGCAGTTTCTCAATTGCAACCGTGAGATTCGGCAACTGTCCACGGATATCCATCGCCCAGCCGACAATGACCATATTGTCATAAGCATGTTTCAGTTTTTTATAAAGATACGCCCAACTGTCATCGCTCCACACTGGGCACTCCCCCTCAAATGCAATCTCTTCCAGACAGATTGCCGCCTCCACAAATACGCATTGCCTGCCAATCATATTTTCAAATCTTCCAAGCAAAACATAAACCGTTTTCTCCTGCAATGCATCGTAAGGATGCATATATTCATGTACTTTATTTTCTATGTAAATGCGGTCTCCAATATCCGGCGATCCGATCTGTCTGATATTCTTAGGTAGTTCTCTCTTTTCCTGTTCACTGTCAAAACTTTCTTCCCGAATGATCTCAATCATATATAAACCCCTTTCCGCTGCCTGTCCCATTGATGGGTGCCGTTTACTTTACAGGAAATCCTAGCACAAGACGGACGCATATTTTGGCGGATTGTATCCTTCCCGAAAAAATTATTTCGACAAAAAAACCGATATACCGGAAATTTCCAGCATATCGGGTTTTCTTTCTACCTTGTTTTATTTTTTCACAAGAATATTTTAAAAATTTATTTTACAAATGCTTTTACTTTCTTGTAAATGCCTTCTGCATCCAGACCATATTTTTTGATCAGTTCGAGTGCAGGACCGGACTCACCGAACACATCATTGATACCGATCTTTAATACTTTTGTAGGTGCTTCCTCGCAAAGAACATCACATACAGCACTTCCAAGACCACCAATCACAGAATGTTCCTCTACCGTGACAACTTTTCCAGTCTTTAAAGCAGATTTTACGACAAGCTCACGATCTAATGGTTTGATCGTATGAATGTTGATGATCTCCGCATTGATACCGTCCGCCGCAAGCATTTTTTCTGCTTCGATTGTCTCATTTACACAGAGACCGGTTGCAAAGATTGTTACATCTGTTCCTTCTTTTAATACGATTCCTTTTCCAATCTCAAATTTGTAAGTTGCCTCATCGTTGAATACCGGCACTGCCAGACGTCCAAAACGAAGATAAACAGGTCCTACATGCTCATAAGCTGCTTTCACCGCTGCTCTTGCTTCCACATCATCTGCAGGATTGATCACGACCATTCCAGGGATTTCTCTCATCAGACCGATATCTTCGAGACACTGGTGTGTTGCTCCGTCTTCTCCAACAGAGATACCAGCGTGTGTTGCTCCGATTTTTACATTCAAATGAGGATATCCGATCGCATTACGAACCTGCTCATAAGCACGTCCTGCTGCAAACATTGCAAAAGAACTGATAAATGGAACTTTTCCGCATGCTGCAACACCTGCTGCGATACCTGTCATATTTGCCTCTGCAATACCAATATCCCAATGGCGCTCCGGGAAAGCTTTTTTGAACATACCTGTCTTGGTTGCGCCTGCTAAGTCTGCGTCTAAAACGATCAGATCGTCATGTTCTTTTCCCAGTTCAACTAAAGCATTACCATAACTATCACGTGTTGCTACTTTCTTTATTTCTGACATAATGCTTCACCTGCTTTCTCTAAATCTGCCATTGCAACTTCATACTGCTCATCATTTGGAGCTTTTCCATGCCAGTCGCATACATTCTCCATGAAGGAAACACCTTTTCCTTTTACTGTCTTAGCGATAATTGCTGTCGGCATTCCCTTTGTCTCTCTAGCTTCCTTAAATGCCGCACGGATCTGATCGAAATCATTTCCATCAATGTTGATCACATGGAAGTTGAATGCTTCGAATTTTTTATCGATTGGATACGGAGAACATACTTCGTCCACTGCACCGTCAATCTGAAGGTTATTGTTATCTACAACGACTACAAGGTTGTCCAGTTTCTTAAAGCCAGCCCACATTGCTGCTTCCCAGATCTGTCCTTCCTGAATTTCTCCATCACCACAAAGTGTGTATACACGGTAATCTTTTTTGTCATACTTTCCAACTGCCGCCATACCAACTGCAACAGAAAGTCCCTGTCCAAGTGATCCGCTGGACATATCAACACCTGGAATATGTTTCATATCCGGATGTCCCTGTAAATAAGAACCTGTGTGACGCAATGTAACGAGGTCCTCTTTTGGGAAGTATCCTCTCTCTGCTAATGTAGAGTATAATCCTGGAGCAACATGTCCTTTGGACAATACAAAGCGGTCGCGGTCTTCCATCTTCGGATTCTTTGGATCAATATTCATTTCTTCAAAATACAGATAGGTAAAAATATCTGCTGATGATAATGATCCACCCGGATGTCCGGATTTTGCACTATGAACTGCGGTCACAATGCTTTTGCGAATTTCATTCGCGGTTTTTTCCAGTTCTAAATTTGTCATAATAACCTTGCCTTTCTTCTTAGATCAAAGCTCCGTCCGCCCCTCAAGTGCGCGAAGCAATGTCACTTCATCTATATATTCCAAATCTCCGCCTACCGGCACACCGCTGGCGATCCTGGTCACTTTGATACCGGTTGGTTTTATTAATTTACTGATATACATTGCAGTTGTCTCTCCCTCAAGGCTGGAGTTCGTGGCAATGATCACCTCGTCCACATCCTGCTGTAATCGCTGCATGAGTTCCTTTAACTTAATGTCATTCGGTCCGATTCCAAGCATCGGTGAGATCGCACCGTGAAGCACATGGTAGACACCGTCGTATTTCTGTGTTTTCTCATAAGCAACAAGATCCCTTGTATTTTCAACCACCATGATCGTCTTGTGATTTCTGGAGGCATCCTTGCAGATAGGACACAGTTCGTCGTCTGTCAGTGTAAAACATTCCTTGCAGTACCGGACATTCTTTCTGGCATTGATAATTGCCTCTGAAAGTCCTTCCACCTGCTCCACCGGCATGTTCAGAATATGAAACGCCAGACGCTGTGCAGACTTTGCGCCGATCCCCGGCAGCTCGGACAATTCCTGTATTAATTTGTTAATCTGACTGCTGTAATAATCCATGACAACTTCCTGCTCTGATTTTTCTGCCGCTTCTTTCAGCAACAGAGACTTTTGCACTCTTATATTATATGATAAAACGAATTTTTACAAGGATGATTTTCGTTGACTTCTTTTTTTGGGGAAATTATACTAAAATTAATGACTTCTTCCGAATGGATACGACTATTTATATAAGACTGGAGACTTACATATGAGAGAAAATATTGCAACTATCCCACTGATTGACGCCTTTAAAGCCGATGGTGAATGTCCATTCTGCCATTTAGAGCGCGAGGCAGAACAGCATGCCATCTCCTTTATTTTAGGCTCTGCTTATATGGAGGATGACATCCGTGAAAAAACAGATGCAACCGGATTCTGCCGTCATCACTTTAAAATGATGTATGATTATGGAAACCGTCTCGGAAACGCTTTAATTTTAAGTACACACTTGAAGAAACTGAATGCAGAACTCACAAAAGAAATGAAGGATTTCTCGCCCGGAAAGTCAAGTCTTTTAAAACGCATGAGAAAAACAGATGCAACCGATCCAAAACTTCCGGAGACGCAGCTGGGTTCATGGATTTCTCAAAAAGTAAGCAGTTGTTATGTATGTGACCACTTCCGCAGCATTTACGGACGGTATCTGGACACCTTTTTTGACCTGTATCTGAAAAACGAGGAATTTCGGCAGATGTTTGAAAACAGCAAGGGATTCTGCCTTCCTCATTTCGGCGATCTGATCGAGACTGCTGAAAATAAATTAAATGATGCACAGAAGAAAGATTTTTATGCAATTGCTTTTCCTCTCATGCAGGAAAATATGGAACGGCTGCAAAAGGAAGTCTCATGGTTTGTGGAAAAGAATGATTACCGCAATAAAGATAAGGACTGGGGAACTTCCGCCGACAGTATCCAGAGGGGTATGCAGAAATGCGCCGGGGGATTTCCGGCGGACGAAACCTTCAAAGTGAAACTGTAAACCGGAGTTTAACGTATGAACTGCCGCCTGTAGGTGGTGGCACGGATTTTTAGATTGAATTTTATAATTTAGGTTATGAACAAAATATTGCAGTCTGACATGTTTATGAAAACATGAATGTGAAATGGACGAATATTGTGTTTCGTTGCGTTAAACATTGCGATGAACCTCTCTGATCATTTGTGTTCAGCAGAGGCTTCCACAAATGGAGAGTTTCATCTCCATAACGCAAAACGAAAACAATATTCGCCCACTTTACATTCATTATCTCATAAGTTATGAAACTGCAATATTTTGAATATACACTCCATAGAAATTCAATCTAAAAATCCGTCAATCCAAGTTACGAGCGGCAGAACCCAAAGATGAAACTCCGTGAGTTCCATAACGTAAATTGGCAGATTCTGTGGTGCAATCCATAACGTTGATTGGGCAAATATAAGCGTCCTCTCACAAGTCATTCACAGCGTGAATGAAAGAAAAACGGTACAGACAAATATGATTTCCTTTGTGAGCCATGGAGATAAGACTCTTCAGAGGCTTATCGGAATGCCCGGCGAACAGGAACATCATATTTCGTCTGTACCGTTTTTCTTTTCATAAACCTATAAAATCACGACTTGCGAGAGGACGCTTATATCTGCCCTTCATAACCTATAACCGCACCACAGAATCTGCGACACTACGCCAGTTAAACTCCGGTTTTAGAATGGAAGTCCCCCTAAACCACCCATGCCTCCGGTGATTTTTGCCATAGAGCTCTGGCTTTCCTCATCGAGTTTACGGAATGCTTCATTGGTAGCTGCCATGATAAGATCCTCTAACATCTCGATATCATCCGGATCAACAACTTCCTCGGATAATTTGATCTTTGTCACTTCATGTTTTCCGGAAACTGTTACTTCAACTGCTCCGCCGCCTGCTGTTGCAGTTACTTCTTTTTCTTCTAACTCTTTCTGAGCTTCCTCCATCTGACGCTGCATTCTCTGTGCCTGTTTCATCAGATTATTCATATTTCCAGGCATACCACCTGGGAATCCACCTCTTTTTGCCATTGTAATTCCTCCATAATTGTTTTCAACTCATGATATATAAAGACTGTCGAGCAAGGCTCGTATAGATAGCGATCATGAAGCTATGCTACATGATAATATAATTTTCCAGATTCGTCCACCAGAAATTAGAAATCATCTTCCTCAATCTCAAAATTGATAAGCTGTCTGAGATCCGGATAAATTTCCTCGCTTGCATGTCCGGTGTCATTTTGTTTCACCTGAAGTTCCACTTCTTTTCCAATCCGCTCTGCAATCATCATTTTCAGACTGTCCTGACATTCTGAACGATTTTCCGAAATGTACTCATACGCATTCGGATCTTCAAATACCAGAAGCAGACAGTTATTTGGTCCAAGTGTTGGAACTGCCTTATTCAGATAGGTTTTGGTAATTCCGGTAAGCTGGGACAGGATTCCCTTCCAGTTTCCAATAATCTGTTTGACATCCTCCGGGATTGCTTTTGGGAGCTCCATTTTTGCAATTTCTTCCGATGCAGTTACCTCACTGCCCTGCCTGGGGCTTTGGGATTGTGCAACAACAACACCTTTTTCCAGCTTTTTCTCCAGACTGTCCACACGGTCTATGAGTGATGTATAATCTTTTTCCATTTCTGGTTTACATAACTTTATTACATTTATTTCAATCAAAATACGCTTCTGCGTTGCATATTTGATCTGATTGCTGAGTTCTGAAAAAATACGGATATATCTCATTAAGATTTCCGGATCGACCATTTCCGCTTCTTCTTTTAACAATGCAAGGTTATCCGCAGAAATGTCAAGTACATCTTCCATATTATCTGAGCTCTGGACAAGAAGAAGATTTCGCAGATACCATGTAAAATCTGTGACAAACTGCCCCATCTCGCGTCCTTCAATGACCATCCCGTCAATCACCTGAATTGCCCCGGTCACGTTTTTATCCAAAATCTGTCTGAGCAAGCGGCTGAACACTTCCGTGTCAACTGCGCCAAGCGTCTCAAGCACTTTTTCATATGTCAGTTCCTGCCCGAGATAGAATGCAATACACTGATCCAAAAGGCTCAATGCATCCCGCATGGAACCATCTGCTGCCTTGGCAATGTAACGGATTGCCCGCTCCTCCACATTTACCTGCTCTTTTTTCATAAGATCCGTCAGGCGTCCTGCAATCGTATCAATGGAAATTCTCCGGAAATCGTATCGCTGGCAACGGGATAAAATCGTAATCGGAATCTTGTGTGCTTCCGTTGTGGCAAGAATAAAAATAACGTATGACGGTGGCTCCTCCAACGTTTTTAACAGTGCGTTGAACGCTCCTATGGAAAGCATATGAACCTCATCGATAATGTATACTTTGTATTTTCCCTCGGTCGGACGGTATTCCACTTCCTCACGGATCTGACGGATATTGTCCACACCATTGTTGGACGCCGCATCGATCTCGATCACATTCATGGAACTGCCCGCCGCAATCGCTTTACAGGTCGGACATTCCCCACAAGGGCTGCCATCCACCGGATGCTCACAGTTGACTGCTTTTGCAAAAATTTTTGCGATCGTCGTTTTACCGGTTCCTCTTGTTCCGCAAAATAAGTAGGCATGTCCGATACGATCTGCTTTTATCTGGTTTTTCAAAGTTGTTACGATATGATCCTGTCCTTTTACATCTTCAAATTCCTGTGGACGGAATTTCCGGTACAACGCCGTATATGACATGCTGTTTTTCCTCTCTTAGTTATGCCCGGCTCTGACGATGCAGTTTGCCGGGCATTCATTTTTTATGTTTTTAATCACCAAAACTGATTCCGATACGTTTTGCTTCCTGAATCATCTGGCAGTCCGGATCAACGGTTTTCAATTTGCCGGAAACCTCTGCCAATGGCACACGTTTTGTCTCTCCATTGATCATTGCAATCATGCAGCCGTAATCTTCCTCAATGATTGCCTGTGCTGCTGCAGAGCCAAGTCTGGTACAGAGCACTCTGTCATATGGACATGGGCTTCCGCCCCGCTGTGTATGTCCCGGAACCGTAACACGGACCTCAACGCCTGCTGCTTCATAAATCTGATCCGCAATCTCATAGGAAACGGACGGATATTTGCGGTCGGCCACTTTTGCCTTGTATGCTTTCTTTGTCAGGGATGAATCCTCCTTGGAAATCGCACCTTCCGCAACTGCAAGAATTGTAAATCCTTTTCCTGCTTTTGTTCTCTTGTTGATAGCTCCTATCACTTTATTGATATCATATGGAATCTCCGGAAGCAGGATAATGTCCGCACCACCGGCAATTCCTGCATATAACGTCAACCAGCCGACTTTGTGTCCCATAACTTCCACGATAAATACACGGTTGTGAGAAGCTGCTGTCGTATGAATGCAGTCGATTGCCTCTGTCGCAATGTTGATCGCGCTCTGGAAACCAAAGGTAACATCGGTTCCATAAATATCATTATCGATTGTCTTTGGAAGATGAACCACATTTAAGCCCTCTTCCCGGAGAAGGTTTGCCGTTTTCTGCGTTCCATTGCCGCCAAGGATCACAAGACAGTCCAGATTTAATTTATGATAAGTCTGCTTCATTGCCTCTACTTTATCGAGACCATTCTCATCCGGCACACGCATCTGTTTGAATGGCTGACGGGAAGATCCTAAGATTGTTCCACCTTTCGTGAGGATTCCGGAAAAATCTGCTGAAGTCAAAAGACGGTAATCTCCATAGATCAGCCCTTTGTATCCATTGTGAAATCCGTATATCTCAAGTTCATCAACATTTTCACTCAAACCTTTTACCACACCACGCATAGCAGCATTCAGTGCCTGACAGTCGCCGCCGCTTGTCAACATTCCGATTCTTTTCATACGTAAACAGTCCTTTCTCATTACTATATTAAATGATTCCATTGCTAATCTAGATTATAATATATTTTTTTAACAGGTACAACTATTTCAAAGCTTGCAGATTATAGAAAATATGGTATACTAAACAAGTATTTTTATACAAAAAGAAAAGCGTATCACGTTTTTCTATGGAGATATACCCAAGTGGCTGAAGGGTCCGCACTCGAAATGCGGTAGGTCGGTAAATGTTCCGACGCGCGAGTTCAAATCCCGCTATCTCCGCTAAAAAAGGATATCGCATGGTAATTCCATGCGATATCCTTTTTATATTAAAATTTGCTTTCGAAAATGCTTTATTTCACATCTGTCACTTCGTAACCTGCATCTACAACTGCCTGTTTTAATGCTTCTACAGAAGCATCGCCTGTTACGACTGCATTTTTGTTTTCAAGGCTTACGGTAACTTCTGTTACGCCTGCGACCTCTTTTAATGCTTTCTCTACATGTGCCTGGCAATGGGCACACATCATGCCTTCGATTGAAATTGTTGTTGTCATAGTTGATTCTCCTTTATCATTGTTTGTTGATTTTATATTATTATCCAGTGCATTGTGCTGGTTAATATCTGCAATTGTACTTGCAGCGACATCCTGATACGGTTCACTTTGTGTCTTTTTCGCATCGTGCAGTTTTACCCATCTTAACCGGAGTGCATTACTTACCACACATACGCTGCTCAGACTCATGGCTGCTGCACCGAACATCGGGTTCAATTTTATCTGGAAAAGCGGATACAAAACACCAGCTGCAAGTGGAATTCCGATACTGTTGTAAAAGAATGCCCAGAATAAATTTTCTTTGATGTTGCGGATCACGGCTTTACTTAATTTTACTGCACCTACAGCGTCAAGTAAATCGTTTTTCATCAGTACGATATCAGCGCTCTCGATCGCTACGTCTGTTCCTGCCCCGATCGCAATTCCCACATCTGCGGAGGCAAGTGCCGGCGCATCGTTGACGCCGTCACCGATCATCGCTACTTTATGTCCTGCCTGTTTTAAGGCTGAGATTTTCTCCTCTTTCTGTGTTGGCAGAACCCCGGCGACCACCTCATCGATACCAACCTGCTCTTTGATCGCCTGTGCGGTCACTTCGTTGTCACCGGTTAACATAATGACATGTATGCCGTAATCACGGAATTTCTGTACCGCCTCTTTACTGGTCGGTTTTACCACATCTGCAACTGCCACAATTCCAAGGAACTGTTTTTCATCTGCAAAAAGAAGTGGTGTCCTGCCCTGTTTGGCAAGTGCCTGGATCTGGTTTTTCTGTTCTGTGGAAAGGCTGATCCCTTTCTCTTCCATCATCTTCTCATTTCCGGCATAGTAGTGTGTACCGGACATTGTACCTTCGATTCCTTTTCCAAATAAAGCGTTGAAATCTGTTACTTTTTCCAGGGAAATATTGTTTGTCAAACAATAGTTTACAATCGCCTCGGCAAGCGGATGTTCGCTGCCTTTTTCAAGACTTCCTGCAATCTGAAGAAGCTGCGTTTTATCTGCATTCTTTCCGGCAGCACAGATAATATCTGTCACGACAGGTTTTCCCTGCGTGATAGTTCCCGTCTTATCTAACACAACGGTGTCGATCTGATGTGCCGTCTCTAATGCGTCACCGGATTTGATGAGGATCCCGTTCTCTGCACCTTTTCCGGTTCCAACCATGATCGCTACCGGTGTTGCAAGACCAAGTGCGCACGGACACGAGATCACAAGCACTGCAATCGCAGTTGACATGGCAAACTCAAACGTTGCGCCGGAGATCAGCCAGATAACTCCTGTGATCAGTGCAATGGTAATAACGGCCGGCACAAAGACTCCGGCAATTTTATCTGCCATTTTTGCAATCGGGGCTTTGCTTGAGGAAGCTTCCTCAACCAGCCTTATGATCTGCGCAATTGTAGTGTCTTCACCGACTTTTGTTGCTTTTGCACGGATGAGTCCGGATTTATTTATGGATGCAGAGACAATGGTATCTCCCTCCTGTTTTGGCACCGGAATGCTCTCACCTGTGATCGCAGATTCGTCAAAAGAGGATTTTCCCTCCAGCACGATACCGTCCACTGCAACCGATTCACCCGGTTTTACAAGGAAGATTTCTCCTTTTTCCACATCTGCTGCATCCACGACCTGCTCCACACCATCTCTTACAGCCGTCACGGTCTTTGGTGCGAGATTCAGAAGTTTTGTGATCGCCTCGCTTGTTTTTCCCTTGGACTTCGTCTCAAGATATTTCCCGATGGTGATCAGTGTCAGGATCGTTCCGGCTGACTCAAAGTATAAGTCATGGGCATACTGATGTACGACCATCATGTCGCCGTGTCCCATCGCATACCCGATACGGTAAATGGCAAAAATACCATAGAGGATTGCCGCACCCGCACCGATCGCGATCAGGCTGTCCATGTTCGGGCTTCTGTGCCATAATGTTTTAAATCCGTTTTTAAAATATTTCTGATTTGCGATCAAAATTGGCAGCAACAGTAAAAACTGCGTAAACGCATAGGTGATTGCATTCTCATTTCCATGCAAAAAGTTCATGGTAAACGGCGGCATCGGAATGTTGAGCCACTGATATATCATATGTCCCATGGACACATACATCAACGGTATCCAGAAAATCAGTGAGACGATCAGTCTCTTTTTCATGTTTTTCACATTCTGCTCTACGGCTGAAAGTCCATTGTTTTCCTGACTGCCAGACTGTCCAGACGTTTTTGCCCCGGATTTTGCGTGCTCGTCTTTCACCGCCGCACCGTATCCGGCATCCTCCACTGCCTTGATAATTCCTGCTGTATCAAGTTTATTCTCATCAAATTCGACCTGCATACTGTTTGTCAGCAGATTCACGCTGACATGTTCCACCCCGGTAAGCTTTCCCACACTTTTCTCCACATGGGATGAGCAGGCGGAACAGGTCATGCCTGTAACATCAAATCTCTCTTTCATGTATGTCGTCCTTTCCTGTTATGTTCTTTCCTGTTATGTTCTGCTTTTGAATATCAGAGCTCACTATTTCATCAGTTTCTTCAAAAGTTCACACAGTTCATCGACTGCCTCTTCATTTCCTTCGCGGATATCCTCCGAAACACAGGTTTTGATATGTCTCGCCAGAAGTTCTTTGTTAAACCCATTCAAGGCCGCCTGGATTGCTGACACCTGTGTGAGAATATCCACGCAATAACGGTCGTCCTCCACCATCGCCCTGATTCCACGCACCTGTCCTTCAATACGGCTCAAGCGTGTCATGAGCGCTTTCTTCTCCTGCTCATCACGCTGTTTATGTTTTACATTGCCATCCTCATTGCCTTTACAACAACATGTCATAACTTCCACATCCTTTCTGTCCATCGCACCCTCATTTTGTTATCTTAGTATTATTTTCTACCACTTATGATTTTGTCATTCATTATATTCAACATACCCCTATGGGGTATATTGAATATAGTACAGGATAAAAGAAAAGTCAAGCATCATTATTTACTATTTTTCTCATTAACAAATTTTCTATTACCGTTCACTTGTCTTTCGTTCCCATAACAATTCCTAACTTAACAATGCAAACAATATAAGTTCATGCTATAATATACATATGCAATGAGCAGTGCCAATCGAGAATATGCAGACCGAACATGCTTGCATGTTGAGGTCTGCATATATCGAGAGTGATAGGGCGAATGCCCGACAGCCAGGAAAATCTCTGATTTTTCTGGCGTGCACTGCGGACTGTACTTCATGCTATAAGAAAGACTATAACGGATAATTGCGAAACTCCTAAAAACGTGAATGAAATTGTTCAAAATTAACAAAAGCTTGAGAAAACACTGGGGAGCGGTCGGCACTTAGAAGGCAGGTGCGGCATAAGCCGTGACTGGCTTCTTAGTACCGCTACCAGCGACACGTAGCGGAAGCGTGTTTTCGAAAATTTTGTTAATTTTGAACAATTTAAAGCAACTTTGCCAGAGTTTCGCAAACACTCCAAACCCCAGAGAAAGGACTTCCCTATGCTTTTGAAAAAAGAAAAACCCGCCCAGATCGATCCCCTCGAAAACTGGCCGGAACATTATTATGAAATAGAAAATGCCAAAGAAAGAAAAGAGATTCTCGCTCAGGCGATCAGCCGGGGGCTGGATCTTCCAAATGATAATTACCGTATGAAATTGCTGGAAAAACGTTATGGAAAAGACGGAAAGAGCGATGCCTTCATGAAAGCATGGATGATGATCAAAGCATCCGGTGCTGCCGGAATTTCTTTTTTCAACAAGCGGCATCTGCAAAAAGAATTAAAACAATATATGAAAGATCTCTGTCTGCTCGAATACGCACCTGAGAATGAAACAGAACAGGCAGTTCTGCTGACAGAGTGGGAAAATTTTGCGAAAGTTCTGCTTGCCTCCTGCACGGGAAGCAAAACTTATTGCTCCACTCTTTTTGGCATTGTGCCGATCAAAGATGCATCCGTTGCAAGAAAAATCGCGGAAGAAATCGACTTCGTCACAAGAACTTACCCACAAAAGCTCGAACTTGCTGACGAATTCGCTCCGTTCCGCGAAGTGATGGTCAACACCTACTGTAATATGATAGAAAATGGTTCTTCCTACTGGTACGAAGTTGTAAACTCCTGATCAGAGTAATCCCTGATGAGAATCAATAAAATCAGATTAATCCCTGGATTAGGATAAATAAAATCAATACCGGAAGCACAAACTGGAAATATGGTTTTAATCCTTTTGCGATCTTAAGACCTTTTCCAGTATTTGCTTCTTCCAGATAGTTATCAAATCCCCATCCCCATTTTGTGACGCAGAATAACAGATAAATAAGGGAACCACCCGGTAGCAACAGATTGCTCACAATAAAATCCTCACTGTCTAACACATCTCTGCCACCGATCAGGTGCAGATCACTCCACACATTATATCCAAGTACACATGGCATGCTGGCAATCAGTATGATCACACAGTTGACCAGTGCCGCTTTTTTTCGATCCCAACCAAACATATCCATACAAAATGACATGATGTTTTCAAATACCGCAATAATCGTGGAAAAGCTTGCGAAAGTCATAAACAAAAAGAACAGTGTTCCCCATATACGACCGCCTTCCATATTTACAAATACGTTTGGCAGCGTGATGAAAATGAGTTTTGGTCCTGCCCCGACTTCCACGCCGTAGCTGAAACATGCCGGGAAAATGATCAGTCCTGCCATGATCGCCACAAATGTATCCAGTGCACAGATTCTGGCACCTTCTCCTGCAAGACTGTTATCACGACCCATATAGCTTCCGAAGATCTCCATGGCTGCAACTCCGAGACTTAAGGTAAAGAACGCCTGATTCATTGCCGCTGAAACGACATTTCCAATCCCCACTTCCTTCACCGTTTCCATATTCGGAATCAGATAAAAACGGACGCCCTCGCCCGCACCGGATAAAGTAAAGCTGTGTACCGCAAGGATCACGATCAGACCAAGCAAGGCACTCATCATGACTTTGCTTATTTTTTCCAGACCATTCTGCAATCCTCTGCTACACACAAAAAAGCCCAGAATGACCGTGAGTATCATCCAGAAACTCATCTGCAACGGGTCTGCAAGCAGGTTGGAAAATACTGCTCCGGCAGCCTCCGCATCCATGCCAGCCTGAAATTCACCCGTCAGGAATTTATAAAAATAAGTTACCATCCACCCGGAAACTGTCGTGTAATACATCATCAGCATATAACAGCCGAATATCGCTGCCCAGCCGTGAAGATGCCACTTGCTTCCCGGTTTTTCTAACGCCTTGTAACCTAACACGGCACTCTTACGGCTTGCACGTCCCACGGCAAGTTCCATCGTCAGAACCGGCAGTCCCATGGCAATCAGAAACACGAGATAAAGGATTACAAACAATCCTCCGCCGTTTTCTCCTACGACATAAGGAAACCTCCATACATTTCCAATTCCAATGGCACATCCAGCACTTACCAGAATAAATCCCAGACGTGATTTGAAAGATTCTCTTTTCATGAACTAATCCCTTTCAGTCAAAAACACCTTTCCGCTTCGGCTGCAACTTTCTGCTGTCTCACGAAAAGGTGTTTTCATTGCAATATATTCTGTATATTAGATATTTAACAGATCACTATAAACTTTTAATGCTCCGTCTGTGTCATGTGCAAGAACACGTTTTGCAAGAACTTTTCCAAGCTGAACGCCTTCCTGATCGAAGCTGTTGATATTCCATAAGAATCCCTGGAACATAACTTTGTTCTCAAAATGAGCAAGTAAAGCACCAAGTGTCTTAGGATTTAATTCCTCACCGATGATGATGGAAGATGGACGTCCACCTTCAAAATTCTTGTTGCGGTCGTCGTCTGCCTTACCACATGCAAATGCTACGATCTGGGCTGCAACGTTTGCGCAGAGTTTCTGCTGGCTTGTGCTGTCCTGTATCACAACATCCGTTCCGATCTGGCTGTTCTTAAATCCGATGAACTGAAGCGGAACAATATCTGTTCCCTGATGTAATAACTGATAGAAGGAATGCTGTCCATTTGTACCAGGCTCACCGAAGATCACCGGTCCTGTCACGTAATTTACAGACTCACCAAAACGGTTTACAGATTTACCGTTAGACTCCATGTCTAACTGCTGTAAATGTGCAGGGAAACGGCTCAAAGCCTGAGAGTATGGTAAAACGGCTGTAGCCGGGTAGCCGAGTACATTACGCTCATAAACTCCGATCAATGCGTCGAGCATTTCCGGATTCTCTAACATATTTTTATTTAAAGAAAGTTTATCTTCTTCTGCTGCACCGTCTAAGAACTGTGCAAACACCTCCGGTCCGAATGCCAGGGATAAGACAGCTCCGCCAACTGCTGATGTAGAAGAGAAACGTCCTCCGATATAATCATCCATGAAAAATGCTGCCAGATAATCATCACTCTTTGCCAGAGGAGATGTCTCACTTGTAACAGCGATCATATGCTTAGAAGCATCCAGTCCTGCATTTTTCAATGCATCTTTTACAAAAGACTCATTCGTCAATGTCTCTAATGTTGTACCTGATTTTGATACAAGTACGAAAATGGAATGTGCAACATCAATAGAAGCTAATACTGCTGCTGCATCATCCGGGTCTACATTGCTGATGAATTTTGCTTCCATCTTGAATGTGTTGTTTTTCTTTGCCCAGTTCTCCAGTGCAAGATACATTGCACGTGGTCCAAGGTCACTTCCGCCAATACCGATCTGAACTACAGTTGTAAACTTTTCACCTGCTGCATTTGTGATCTCTCCGGCATGTACCTTGTTTGCAAAATCAGCAATTCTATTCTGCTGTTCTACATAAAAAGAACGCTTGTCAACGCCATCTGCCTCGACTGCATCCCCTAACTGTCCGCGTGTCATATGATGAAGTACAAGACGTTTCTCGCCTGTATTCACAACTTCACCATTATAAAGAGCTGCAAATTTTTCAGAAAGCTGTGCTTCCTCAGCTAATTTTGCAAGTGCTGCAAGTGTGTTATCATCCACTTTTTTTGAAGCATAATTATATGCAAGTCCCTCTGCCATCGGTGTGCTGTATTTCTTCACACGCTCTGCGCCGTTTTCTCCGGACATTACTTTTGTCAGGTCAACCTCTGCAACCTTTGACAATTCTTCAAAAGAAGTAAGGGTATCTAAATTCTTCCACTCCATGGTGTTATCCTCCTTAATTTGCCTTTTATTTATACAACCGTGAAAAATTATACTATTAAATGTAATCGAATTCAAGTAGCGCAATACACCAAAAAAAGAGTCTCTTTCGAAATTTTGCTTAAAAATTTCACAAAAGAGACTCTCTTTTTATTTTCTATTTCTGATTTGCCGGTTCCATATTGACGGAACGTCCTTTGATCTTCACATTCTTCATAGCTTCTAATACTTCTTTGCCGTACTCTCTTGGCACTTCCACGAAGGTGTATTTGTCGTACATATCGATCGCACCGACGAGTTTTCCAGGCATTCCTGACTCACCTGCGATGGCACCTAAGATATCGCCCGGTTTCACGCGGTCTTTTTTACCGATGTTAATGAAGAGACGAACCATACCTTCTTCGGCTCCGGTGTTATCCCAGTCGATCTCGCCATTCTCTCTGTCGTTTTCCAGATTCACCTGACCGAGTGCCTGTTTTAAGAAGGCTGCTGCGATATCCATTGCGGTGTAATCGGAATCATTGACCTGCTTTTCGATGATCTCGATCATCTCTTTTAAATCTTCATTCTCAATGATCTCACCGATTCCCTGCATCACTTTCTCTGCCTTGATCTGTGCCACATCATCGGAAGATGGGATTGGCATTGCAAGGATCTTGGTCTTGCAGTAACGCATGATATCTTTTAACTTGTAAACCTCTTTTCCTTTTACAAAAGTGAACGCACGTCCGGTACGTCCTGCACGTCCGGTACGTCCGATACGGTGTACATAATACTCGTCATCCTGTGGAATATCATAATTGAATACTGCTTCCACATCATCAACGTCAATTCCTCTCGCAGCAACATCTGTAGCAATCAGGATTTCCACACGTCCGGAGCGGAATGCTTTCATGACACGGTCACGCTGTGCCTGCTTCATATCGCCGTGAAGTCCTTCTGCCATATAACCGCGGCTCTTTAACTCCTCGGAAAGCTCGTCCACCATTTTCTTAGTATTACAGAATACGAGGGAAAGCTTTGGATTATAGTAATCTAACAGTCTTGTCAGAACTTCGGTCTTGTCCTTGCGTTTGACATCATAATAATACTGCTCAATGCTTGGCACGGTCAGTTCTTTTTTTACCACCTTAATGGTCACTGCGTCATGCTGATATTTCTTTGTGATATCTAAAATCGGCTTTGGCATGGTCGCAGAAAACAGAACCGTCTGTCTTCCCTCTTCCGGGATATATTCCAAAATCGTCTCGATATCCTCACGGAATCCCATGTTCAGCATCTCGTCCGCCTCATCTAAAACGATCGTATTGACTGCCTCGCAGCGGATCGTTTTTCTGCGGAGATGATCCATGACACGTCCCGGTGTACCGATAATGATCTGTGCACCGCCTTTTAATGCCTTGATCTGACGGTTGATATCCTGTCCGCCGTATACTGGAAGGATTTTCACGCCATGCATATATTTGCTTAATTTACGGATTTCTTCCGACACCTGGATTGCAAGCTCTCTGGTTGGTGAGAGGATGATCACCTGTGTCTTTTTATTATTTGGGTCTACTTTGTGAAGCACCGGGATACCAAAAGATGCTGTCTTTCCGGTTCCTGTCTGTGCCTGTCCGATCACATCGACTCCTGACATCACAACCGGGATCGCCTGACTCTGGATCGGAGTCGCCTCTTCAAATCCCATCTCTTTGATAGCACGGAGTACCTGTGGATATAAATCTAATTCATCAAATCTTACTGTTTCCATATATTTTCCTTTCGTGCGAATGCGCAGTCGTATATGTTAGCATATTGTCGCCATTTTGTCAACTATTTTGTCAGAATACCCGTATCACATCCGGCACGATCTATGTACCCCGGCTTCCATGAAAAAGAAAGCTGGGTTAATATGAAAAGCAATCGAATACTCCCTGTTTTTCATCCATATCCAAGCAAAATCCAGTCGTCGTACACTCCACATGTATTTCTGTTTTTCCCCTGTAAAAATGTGATATGCCCGTCACCTCTAAAAAAAGCTGCCGTAGCAATAGTTCGATTGCGGATTGCTCATTATAACTTATGCCAATTTTCCTCTAAGGTTCCACTTTTTCCTGTTTTGAGGATAAATCCAGCTCCTGCCCACGGATATCCGCAATACAGATATCATTTCTGCTTCTCTTCTTTACCTGATATAACAGCATATCTGCAGTATGTAGAAAATCCCAGCTCCTGTTTCCTTCCTCCGGAACTCCATACGAAATACCCTGGGAGATCGTCACGATCGGCAATGCATTGGAATATAAATGCTCCAGTTTGAGATTCATAATATTCTGCCGCAGCGCGCCTGCCTTCGCATGCACTTCCTCCGCACTTATACCCGCATAAATGATAATAAATTCATCTCCGCCATATCTCGCACAGAACGTCTGTCTGTCTTCCATTTTTTTCAGCTCATCTGCAATTGCAATAATGCACTCGTCGCCCTGCTGATGTCCATAATTGTCATTATACTGCTTGAAAAAGTCAATATCTAAAATCTCCATTGCAAGCGGAAGCCTGTGCTCATAACAGTAATCTAATACTTTTTCCGAATAAGCATTCAGGCGGTAACGGTTTGCCAGTCCGGTCATCTGATCTGTCTCCGACTGTTTCAGCAGCTTCACATTGACTGCTTCCATCTCCCTGCGGCTCTCATTTGCACGTTCGAGAGAACTTCTGACATAAAGCATGTTGACGATCATATCTTTGTTCTCGCGCTCCATGATCTCGGAAAGCTCATAATACAGACCAGCTGCCTGCAGATAACCTGCATTGTCCTGATTCTTGCGGTAGCCTTTGATCTTAATGGAAATGACTCTGCGCTGCAGATTGATCACACCTGAATCTTTCACGATCCGATCCAGTTTCTCAACGATCATCCACAACACATCATCCCGGCCGATCTCCAGCATCAGCCCACAAAAATCACAAAGGTCGTCAAACACCTCCATGATCTGCACATTTTTATTGATTATTTCCACAATCTCCTGGATCTGTGCATCTCGTCTCACATAATTGTGGATCAGATGATAATACCTTGCCTTCAGGCAGTCCACATATAAAATATCTATGTCCTCATAATAAGACGCACATTCCGCATCCAGTTTTTCTATATAAGCATGTGTCTTATCTAACATCCCCTGCAGCATATAGCAGCGTGCCAGATTCACGTAACTGGCCATCAGTCCGACATAATTTTCCTTCACATCCGGATTACTTCTGCAGTATGAATAAGCCTTTTCGAAATAACTTTGCGCCTCGTGATACACACCATTTTCCATGTACAGATTACCAAGATTCTGCATGATGCTGATCTCCATCTTAGTAATCCCATATTTGCGGCAGTAATTCAATCCTGTCAGATAGTAATCCATCGCTGCAGACACATTTCCCTTGTTGACAGAAGAGATTGCCATCAGGTTGTAAGACCTTGCGATCAGCTCCCACTGTCCGGTCTGTCCTAACAGATGGATTGCCTGCGCAATGTTGTGGAACATGTGCTCCACATCATTCAGCAGATAGTAAGTTTCCCCACTGTAAAAATATGCAAAACCAAGAAGTGCCGCATCTTTATGTTCCTTTGCATACCGTTCTATATCAAGACAGCATTTGAGTGTATGCTCTGCGTCCTTTCCTCTGCTGTTCAAAACTTCCTGTTTCCATGCGTTTACCACGTCATTTGATCCATGAACTCCCATGCAGTCTCTTCCTTTCTGCCTGTTTTCGGTATTTCAATAAAATTTATTATAATCCAGAAATTCCGTGTGTTCAAGAAAAAGGAAATTTTTGCTATTCAAAAAATTCGATCGGATCGACCGGTACCCCATCTTTTCGAAGTTCAAAATACAGGTTACTGCCCTCAACAGAATAATATTTTGTCGGTTCTGTCACATAACCGATCACATGACCTGCCTCCACATAGTCTCCCACTGCAAACTCCGGTTCCTTAAGCTGTCCGTAGACTGCGAGATACCCATCTCCCAAATCTTCTGTCACGGTACATCCTGTCACTTCATTTGTCTCAATACTCTGGATTTTTCCTTTTGCTACCGCATAAACTTTGCTGTTGACATCCCCGGCAATGATGACCGCCGGATTGTATTTGTACTGGTCTAACGTCGCAAAATACACCGTCGAGTCCATGCTGTAATCTAAGATCACATTTCCTTCCATCGGCCATAAGATGCCATCTTCCGCAGCAAAATGAAGTGCCTGGGAAGTGTTTCCTGTCGGTGCCACCTCTTCCTGTCCACTGTCTGCTTCCTCACTCTCCTTTTCTACCTCTGCTGTCTCTGTGCTCTGTGTCTGCGGTTTTAAAATAGAAGCAACCTGATCTGCCTCTGTCTCTTCCTCCATTGCCACATTCTGGTTCTCCGTGTCCATCTCTGCTGCAATTTCCTGTTCTAACTGCTTTCTCTCCTGTTCCTGTCCTCTGCTATATAAAACAGTCATGCCGACTGCTGCAAGGATTACCAGCGTGCCTGCAATGATATACTGTTTTTTCTGCCAGAAGGCTGCCCATCCGTGATTCTTTCTCATATTTTTCACCGTCCATTGTTTATTTAGCAGAATACATTTACTGCTATTAACAATAGTGTTGCCACATTCAGACGGTTTATTCACAGTAATTGGAATCGTTTTTCATTCCACATTTTCCAGCTCTGTACCGGGAAAAAAATACTGTAAAATTTTTCTGTAATCCTCCCCTTTTTCAGCCATTTTCTGTGCTGTATACTGGCTCAGGCCAAATCCGTGTCCATGTCCCTTCGTTACGATCCGGATCTTGCCAGGTTCCAGTTCTGTCACGCTGAAATTTGCGGATTTTAACCCAAGTTCCCCACGCAGTTCCTCTCCTGTGTAGGATTTCCCATTCATCTGCGCCTTTGTGACATACCCGGCACTATCCTTCTCTTCGATCGTGATCTCCTGATCCAGATACAGCACCGAAAGATAATCCGGCGCCTGTGCATCCTCATAACATGCCACACCTGAAAGATATGGCATATCCGAATCCGGATATAATTCTTCCATATTTCTTGTATTGCCCGCACTCACTGCATGGTATGCAGCATATATGTAATGGTTCCGGTACTGCAGCGTCTCTCCGTCTGTCTCCTGTATCGCCTCCTTTATCTTCCCTTCCGCCTCGGAAAAATAGTCGCCCCACAGCTCCTGCAGTTCGCCCATTGTCATCCGCCCCGGAAGCTCTGTCCCCGTCTCCTCTGCTGCCTTAAGGTTTGTGCGGGCAATCACACACTGGGCTTTGATACATTCCTCCGGTGCATCTGCGCTTATCTCCTTTGCGACAATGCAAAAAAGCATGTCCGCATCCTCCTCTTTTTCCGCTGTCCGGTTTACATTGCCCAGCAATTCTTCCAGCTGCATTTTCTGGCAAAAAATGGTGAGGAAAAGTGGTATGAGCAGCAAGAGCAGAAGTATGGTCAGCATCGTGTTTATTCTTTTTGCCAAGTTTTTTCTGTGCATAAAAAATCTCCATCCCATATACAAGTATATGAGACGGAGTCAGCTTTTATGAATCAAATTTTATCCGGAGTTCCTGTGGAAAGTTTATGACTGACCTCAGGGATTCTGTTGTCTGCAAAAGGTTAGGATACACCGATACGAATATGGCAGGTGCTTTCGAATGTAAATGCTCGGCTTGTTGATTTGTCTGATGTCATGTTTGGACTTTCTGATTATTTATGTTCATTCAGAGCTGGACACTTCACGCCAAATGTGCGCCCGGGACAAACTCAACTCAAGAATCGTGCAGGAGTTAATACAGCAATATCAGCAGTTGTCCAGTCAAAAATTATCTGAACAGCTTAATTTTTGACTGGTTATAAACAATGCTGATAGCTGTATTTACTCCTGCCAGATTCTTGAGTTGAGTTTGTCCCGGGCGCACATTTGACGCGGAGTGTTCAGCTATGAATGTACATAAACCGTCAGTCCAAACATGGCATCGGACAAATTTACACAATCCTCACGAATTTTCATTCGAAAGCACCTGCCATATTCGTATTGGTGTATTTTTACGTTATGATCAGACAACAGAATCCCTGAGGTCAGTCATAAACTTTCCACAGGAACTCCAGACTTCTATTATATTTTGCTGCCGATGATGTTGCTGAGCTGTGCGAACTGCTGAAGTGTCAGTGCTTCGCCACGGATGGTGACCGGAACGCCAAGTTCCTCAATGCTTTCCTGGATCACTTCTTTGGAAAGATGAATGTCCGGCGCATTGTTCAAGCCATTGGCAAGCGTCTTTCTGCGCTGATTGAAGGATGCACGGATGATTTTAAACATTAATTTTTCGTCATTCACCTGCACCGGTACTTCTTTATGTCTTGTGAGACGGATCACTGCGCTTCCGACATTCGGGCGAGGCATAAAGCAGTTTGGTGGAACGATCGCAACAATCTCGGGTTTCGCATAATACTGCACTGCAAGGGAGAGCGCTCCGTAGTCTTTGGTTCCAGGTCCCACCTGCATACGGTCTGCCACTTCTTTCTGCACCATGATCGTAATGCTGTCGATCGGCACATGGCTTTCAAATAATCCCATAATGATCGGTGTCGTGATATAATATGGAAGATTCGCCACAACTTTGATCGGCTTTCCTCCGTTTTTTTCCTCTGCCAGCTTATTAATATCTACTTTTAAAATATCATCATTGATGACTTCCACATTGTCGTATGCGCTGAGGGTGTCTGCCAGGATCGGGATCAGATTTTTATCAATCTCCACTGCTGCCACTTCTCTTGCATTCTCGCAGAGATACTGCGTCATTGTGCCGATTCCAGGTCCGATCTCCAAAACAAAATCATCCTTTGTGATTCCGGACTCCTCAATGATCTTCTCAAGCACATGCGTATCGATCAGAAAGTTCTGTCCAAACTTCTTCTGAAAATTAAAATTATATTTCTGTAAAACCTCTATGGTATTCTGTGGAATTCCTAACGTTGCCATATACTGCCTTTCTCTTCAAATAAACGATCTAAAAACTCTGCATACAGGCGGTTAAATGTTTCATGAAACGTAACTGCCACATTTACATCCTGATTCCCAGACATCTGTGCCTCCTCAAAAATAGCAAAGGCTGTCTCATATAAATCCGGGTTTTTGTCATAAAATACTTCTGTCAGACCATCCTGAAAAGCAAACTGCGCCTCCTGGGAAAGATTGTCCTTAAAATCCTCTTTGGAAATGCATCCACCCTCCTCGTAATCGGACCAAAAGATGTGTCCGCCTGCGGAGGTTACGAAATCCTCAAATGCCTCTTTTACATCCTCATAAGTTACCGGGACATAATTTTCCTCCCAGTAACGGTCAAATGTTTCTCTATCCGGAAATGCTGCTAAAATGTCTTTCATACCTGCGCTCCTTTGTGTTTTTTTGCTCCATTTATACTATCATACTTTGCAATCGTTCCGCAATAATGTATACAGGGTTGGCTCTAAGTGAAATTCCCTGCACATGTTTTCCACTTCCGCTAAATATTTTTTCTTCGCAGAGGATGGTAAGACCGGGCGGCGGACCGCACGGATCAAAATATTTTTCGGTGTGTGTTCCAAGTCAATAAATTCCAACAGCTGGGTTTTGTATCCGCAGCACTCCAAAAGATTCGCCCGGATCGCATCTGTTGTCAGAGCTGAAAAACGCTCTTTGATAATGCCATATCTTGTGAGCAGGGAATAATCCTCACTCTGGATCTGCTTATTCACCTCATGCTGACAGCATGGTACGGAAAAAATCATTTTTGCATTCCATGTGATTGCATTGTAGAGTGCAAAATCTGTCGCAGTATCGCAGGCATGGAGCGTCACGACCATATCCACATCAAACGGCGTCTGAAATCCATTGATGTCACCAAGCTCAAAGCGCAGATCGTCATAGCCATATTTTTCCGCCGCCCGGTTGCATTTTTCGATGACATCTTTTTTCAGGTCGAGTCCAAGCATCTGCACTTTCATGTGCCGGATCTCTGTAAAATAATAATACATAATAAAAGTCAGGTAAGACTTTCCGCACCCGAAATCAATGATGTGGATCTCCTCGCCTTTATATTCCCGGATTGCATCATCGATCATCTCGATAAAACGGTTGATCTGTCGGAACTTATCATACATGGACTTTACCACTTTTCCCTCTCCGGTAAAATTACCCATATCCACCAGCGGAGGTATCACCTGTCCCTCATCCAAAATGTAATTTTTCTTCCGGTTATGCTCTGTGACTGTGTCTGGTGCTTCTTTTGAAGCTTTCGCCCTGAGTGTCACCGCACCTTTCTTTGAGATCAGAAGACTGTATTCTCTTTTCTCATCCCATGCATTTACCTGCAGGAATGTATCATGTATGGTTTCCATCAAAAAGCCCTGCAGATCTTCTGCGCCAAAATTATCGTGGAACACCTGTTTCTCTGTATACTTTGCCGCCTGATAGCCATCGCCTTTCTTCTCTACCACGATCTTTTTGTACGGACAGTCTTTCGCCATTGGCTTACTGATAATTATTTTCATGAGCGGATTCGCTGACAGCTTTTCGATTGCCGCAATCCAGTCCTCATTCGCCTCAAATGTCTTTTCTTCTCCCTCTTCATTTGCGAAAATCACAAGACATTTTTCTTTTTCTCCCGGCTGCCGCTCTTCGCAGCCGTATTCTCCATCAAAAATCTGTTTTAGTTTCCACATGATCTATGCTCCTTACCGGGATTTGGAAATACATTCCTGTTCCAGCTTTATTCCTTTTTGTAACATATAAGTGATGAGTTTTCTCTCTTCGTCCGGCAGTTCCATTTTTTCTAACTGCATCAACCGCTTTTTGTCGTTTTCTGTCAATGGTTTCGCATAATCCTCATACTTTTTCAATGTTTCAATGTCCATTTGAAACATTTGAAATGGGATCCCTGTTTTTCTTTTCAAGTGTTCTAAAATATAAAATCCGCCTGCATCCAAATCTCCAAAATGATAATATTGTGCATCCGGCAATTTCTGATAAATCTGCATCAGCAGATTTCGTCTGCTGTGGTTATGATAACCGCCAAGATAGATCACCAGACTGTGTTCCTGTTTAAAACGGTAAAAAGAAGTCAGATTTTCAATTGTGAATACTTTATCAATCGTCTGATCCAGACAGATATCCGGTACATCCTCCTCACTCCCCACCGCAACAGCAATCCCTTCCGGGAAAGCACTGATATCTGCAGCCTGCTTTCCGGCGCTGTAAATCTGTACGTTTCCCTTCATATACACATAGCCCGGTGTTTTATAAATCTGATACTCCGCAAGAATTTCTTCATTTTCAAATCCTGTCAGTTCTTCATTTTCCTCCCGGAATATTTTACAGATTTTTGGGATCAGTGTCTCGAATACTTTGCTGTCATGAAAATGTTCTATGGAAAATTCCCTGATATAACATTCTTTCCTATTCTGCTCTACTTTATCTAAGGTGTCGATCAGTTGTTCTGTTTTCCTGTGATCCATGATATCGAGATATTCTTTTACTGACTGTTCTCTTTCCAGCCGCATTATCATGTGGGACAAAAAGCTTCTTGTTATCTCACCCTGCGTTTTCTGATAAAACTGCTCCAAAATCTGTTTTGTACGTGCCTCGGCTTCCCTCTTCGGCTTCCTGCCAAGCTTCTCATATGCCTCTTCCACATGATCCTCACAGAGTACAAGCTTCTCGATAATATATCCGGGCTTCTGGTTTTTCCATGCGATCGCGACCAGTCCCTCACGCTCCATCTGTTCTGCGGCTGCGTGAATGGTTTCTATCTCAAGCGAGCTCTCATCGAAATACTTTGGCATCGTCTTCTTATTGAACGGAAATGCAATATGGATCGCTCTCTGGTTTTCTCCTCTGGAAAGCTTACTGTTTTCGTATTTATCCAGAAGATAATTCAATATCTTATTTTCGACCGGATGCATAACGATACTCCTCCACGAAGCTTACTTTATCGTCTGTCAGTACTAATAATGTCTCCTGCATTTTCGGACCGATATACTGGATTTTATCCGGCGGCGCTGCGATCACGATCTGAAGCGGCAGTCTGTTCATAAACTCAAGAACAGCCCCGATCCTCTCATCATCCATATTGTTAAATGCCTCATCAAACATCACCAGCCCGATCGCCTCTCCACCGATATTATTATTGTATAACTGGACAAATGATGCGGCTACCGTCACATAGAACGGGGTCTGTGTCTCGCCTCCGCTCTTTTCTTCACAAACCTTAGAGTAAAGAGAATAGCTGCCATCCTCATGTGTGATCTTAATATCATAATCCATATAGGTGCGGTAATCCGTAAATTCATCTAATGCCTTGATCCCATTGTCCTGATCCAGTGCGAGCTTTGAAAATAGTTCATCAATGACTTCCTTATGATTCTCATGAAACAGACCGCTGAAAATGGACTCTCCCTGCACTACATTAAAATCATCCATGATCATATCATAATATTTTCCATAGCTTTTGCTCGGCAAATATAAAAATTCATATCTTTCATTGCTGAAGGTGATATCTTTCAATGCCTTATTGAGTTCTTTAAACTCTCCCTGTGCCTGCTTCATATTTTCCTGAAGCTTGGATAAAAACTGTTCCCGGAATTCTTCCTCTGCCGATAATTTTGCTTTTCTTACTTTTTCTTCATAATTCAGAAGTTCGGAGTTCACCAGTCTCTCCTGGACTGCCGCATACTCCGGATATGCTTCTAACGTAGCTGCTGCACCAAAATCAAATGCCGTTTTGTAATCGTACATCGCACTTGTCATTTTCTTATCCGCATTCTCTTTTGTTGTATTATTCGCCTTACGTCTCCGGTCAAAATTCTGCCGGAACTGCTCTAATGTCTTATCACCGGTCTGTTTTTCGTATTCTTTCTTCCAGAGCACGATCTCGTTTTCTGCTTTCTGGGCAATGTCTGTGATCAGTTCATTCTTGTGTATGCACTCATCCTCGCACTCCACAAGCCTGTCTTTTGCACTGCTTATTTTCAGTTCGCAGGCTCCGCTTTCCCTGTCACTTTTTGAAATGTGGCTTTTCAGTTCCTCACACTCTTTCCGCATTTCATCCGCACGGATCTGCTTTTCGATCATGGTCGTATTCTGCTGCAGATTCCGGATCTCCGTCTCACATTTTTCAATCTCAAGTCCTGTCCTTTTCAGTTCTGATACAATTGTAATCCTATACTTCACATCTGTATCATCATCCCACTCGAGCCATTGCAGCGTCGCTTCCATATGTGTCATACGGTCTTTGCATTCTATTTTCTGGCGGTTTAAATCCTCCTTTTTCTGCAGTGCCTGCTCATACTGGACTTTAAATGCATTCTTGCCGATAAATGGAGTTGTATAGATTTCCGGTCTGATCGCAGATGCGACATGATTCTGATAGCGCATGCAATTTGGTGTGATAGAAACCGGATACTGTTTTAATTCATCCACTCTCTTACACATATGTACCTTACCAAGAACCATATTCACATACCGCTTCGCATAAATACTCTTCGACTCCACAACTGTTGCCAGACTTCCTGCTGGTGCAATGTCATATTCCTCGAGTTTGCCGGAATTGATCAGTCCCACACCGTATGCTTTCTTTTCTCTTCTCAGTTTTTCGTAAATACCAAGGGCAATGTCAAAATGTTCCGGCTCTACCAACACATAAAATCGTTGTGTATTCAGATAGCCCTCCACTGCATTTCTCCATGTCTCATCCGTGATTTCTAACATTTCACACAAAATCCTCGGCTTTGCCGTCCTTCCGATCTTGAGCAATTCCTGCTCCACACGCGACATCAGAAGCTGGACTGCCGAGGGATAGGAAAACCGGTGCTGTTTCAGATTACTGATCCGCTGCTCTGTCTCCTGCAGGTCTGCTGCGATCTCATTCAGCCGGCTTTGGATCTCTAAATTTTTCCTCTGCAGTTTTGTACTCATATGCTTCTTGTAAGCGATCGCCCGGTCAATCAGTTCCTGTGCACTAACAACGTCCTCCGTATCCTTCAGCCGGTGTAGCAGCTCATCATACTGCTTCATGCATTCATCCACATCCGGTATTTCAAGCAGTCTTTTTACTTTCTGTCCTGCTTTTTTTCCGCTCTCTAACAGTCTTTTCTTTTCCTGATATTGTATTTCTTCTTTTTCCTGTAATTCTTTCAGATATTTTTTCTGCTTTTCCAACGTCTGGAAATCTGAGTTGGCGTTCAGTTCCGCTAAAAGCAGTGTGCGGACTTCCTCCTTATTCTCCAGTTCCTTTTTCATGCTGCTGCACTTTGCATTCAGCTGTTCCAGACGGTAACTTTCGCGCCTGATCTCATCCTGCAGAACGCCGATCTGTTCTTTGGTCAGATCCAGATCCGACTGTGCCATAAAATATTCATACATCCGGTCAGATTGTATACAATCCACCACTGCTTTGTGGTGGCATTCGATCTCTGACAGTTTTTCAATTCTGTTTTTCACACCCTCCAGCGTTTTTTCCAGCTCCTGATAGCTTCTTACATTTTCGCGCAGATGATCAATATTGACTTCTTTTTCATCCAGCACATAGGAATAGACAAAATCCTTGATATCATCAATTGGTTTAAATGCCAGTGCCTTTGGAATCAGCTGGAAGAACTTATCCTCGATTCTTCCAAAACGCTGTTTGATCATTTTTTTGCCTTCTGCGTTCGTCTTTGCAAATAATTTGATGTTTTTATTGTTAAACGACCTAAATTCTGTGATGGTCCGTGGTCTGTTTCCGATCTTAAACATCTCATCCTCTAACATCACATTGTCCATGAGATAACGCACGACTGTCTCCTGCCCTTCAGTTGCCGAATCGATCACTGCTCCGATGACAAAATACTTTTCCTTGCTCTCCTCATAAAATTCCAATGCGACATGCGCACTGATCTCTCCGGTTCTCTCATAAGGATGATTTTCACGTCCGGTCTTACACCGGATATAACCGGTCAGCTTTCTCTTGCCGTTCTCATGGGCAGCCTTATTAAAATGATTTGTGGAGCAGGTCACAACAAATTGGATCGCATCTAAAAGTGTGGATTTTCCGGCTCCATTTTCGCCGGAAATCAGAGTTGAGTCCCCAAAATCTATCGTGACATCCGAGAAACGATGCCAATTAATCAGCTTCAGTCTGGTCAGTTTCTTCATCTTTTAATTTTCCTTTCCTATAACTGTCCACTTTGTCGTATACACTCTTGATATCCTCTACCCTCACTGCCATCAGGATGGAATTATAGATCAAAACTCTGGACTCCTCATTTTTCAGATCCGAATCCAGCAACTCAATCAGCTGATATCTCCGGAACAGACGGAGTGCATTTCCCATCGTCGTCTTATCGATCATTTTGTCACGGATCTTCAGGCTTAAAAACTTGTCCTGAATATCGCCCAGATTCACGATGACTTCATCGCTCACAGACAATTCTCTTTTCTTCTCGTCAAACAGAATACGCAATATGAGTAAAATAACGGACTCATATAATTTTAAATTCTGCCGGTTTGTATTCAGGGCGTTGGTAAGCTGCACAACGCCATATTCTTCGTTTATTTCTAATCTGTAGCCGAGTACTCCAAGTAATTCTTCAAACTTTTCTTTGTACTTTTGTATAAAATAGAAGTCACTTCTTGTTGCCTGATTCTGTCTGCATATAAAACATACATTAATCAGTTTATTACATATTCTGCGGAATTCATCCTGATCCTTCTGCAGCATGCCATTTAATAAATCCATTCTGCTCTCCCTCTGCTATGCGCTGTCAGCGTTTTATGATCGCAAAATCCGGGAAATCAAACTCTCCACTGATTTTATTCGCACCTTCTGCCTTTTCAATCCGATATCGCATCTTTTTTCTGGAGCCATACAGTCTGACATAGATCAGCCTGATAAAATCATCCATTGTTTCCATCGGAAGCTCAGACGCATAGATTTTTTCCCTGTCTCCTAATTGTTCTTCTACAAACCGCTCTATCCGTTCCGGGCTTAAAATGCGCTGCATCTTTTCGGTCATCTTCCGAAGCTTTTCCTGCCGGAGTTCCACATCCGGCATTACTTCTGTCAGTTCCTGCGGATGAAACTCTTTCTTTCCCTCGATCGGGCTGTAAAACGATTTCTCATCAATAAAACTGCTTCCAAACAGCCTCACCAGATTGTCCAGATACTCGATCTCATAAATCCCATTCAGATCCAGCTGGCTCTGTTCCATCTGCTCTCCAATGTATAAAAGGATTTCTTTCATCTGTCCTCTGACATCTTCCGTCCCTGCCAGCAGAAACTTTGCACGGTTTACCGCCGCCCTCTGGTATTGTGTGTTTTTCCGGTTGATCTCTGCCAGAATATCATCCATATTCCGGAACGCTTCCACAATCTCATGCAATGTCTGATATACCAGTTCTTCTGCCTGCCCGACCGGTATCTCCCGGATCGCTGCCAACTCTTCCGACGTCTTTGCGATATAACGTGAGCTATGCCCATTTGCTTCCAGCCGCTCTATGATCTCCGGCCGGAACTTTGACACATTGTCTGAAGTCAGTAATCTGTGGTAAGCTTTATCTACAATATTCGTAATATAATCATTAAACAGCGCATTCATAATCTCCGCTACGGTCTTATGCTTTGTCAGTTCATCAATGTAATGCTTGATATTCGAATTGAGGTTCTTTAGTCCTGTGATCAGCATATCCGTATTATCCCGGATCTGCTGTAACACAACAGCCGGATGATCCGTATTGGTCCGCACAAGACTGTAAATGGTATAAATATAGCCCTGATATTCCACCTTTCGTCCGTCTGAAATCTCAAGAAGCGTTTTCATGACTTTTACGGCATAATCATAAAAATTGACTCTCTGCACATAACTCTTATCCGTCTCAACCTCAAGCCAGCCGTACTTCTCCAATAAGCGCAGCATCTCATTTGCCTTTTTTCTGGAATCCATGCCATTTATGTCATCTTCCTCAAATTCCGCTGCCTGATTCTGTTCAAAATAAAACTGTAATTCATCCACAAGGATTTCTCTCTCGATCCCAAAGGAAAGCTGTGCACTCATTGCCTGAAACAACCGGCACAGACAGTCCCAATATACAAGTCTGTTCGGCGATGCCAGCGGTGTGAAAAATTCTTTTGGAATAATACCAAATAATGGATTGGTCTGCTGTGCCTGTGCGTCATCCATATCTGAAACTCCTGTCCTTCCCTCTATTATGCCATGGTGATCCGCTCAATTTTGCAGGAATGTTTTTTATAATCGTCCTTCTTTAACTCTTTGCTCTCATAATTGATCCCAACAAGTATCACTTCGCCCCTGTAATCCTTCAGGCTTTCGACATACTGTTTTCTTTTGATCTGTGTGATCGCTGCTTCCGCTGTCTGATTCCATTTCAGCTCTACAACGATTGCCGGTGTCTGTGTCATTTTTCTTGGAACAAACACCATATCTGCAAATCCTTTTCCTCCGGCAAGTTCCCGGTATACTACATAATTCTTCTTCGCTGAATAATACGCAAGTGCGATCACACATGCCAATGAATTTTCATCATTATAGGCAAGTATGGATGTATTCTCCTGATGTGCATTCTCTATCATCCGGGCAACCGTTTCTTCCTCACCGCGGATTGTGGCTGCAAGCAGCTCTTCGGATTTCCGGATTGCGTCCATAACCGGTTCCCAGCCACCATCTTCAATACAATTAATAAATTCCTTCTGTACTTCCTGATTCGGGATATGAACGGTACATGTATCAAAATCATAAGTCAGATATCCCAGATGTACCAGAAGTGTCAAGACATCATCTGCACTTGCAAATGTAGTCATATCATTCTGAAATTTATCTGGATTTATCTCAATAGAACTTCCCGCAATCAGTCTCGTTACAAGTTCTTTCAAATTATACATATCCATCTGGATATACTTTTTTAATGCCTCATAAGTCTCTGTTTTGGTCCAATAGCTGTCAAAATCATGTCCTGAAAGTGACATTACGACTGATCTCGGATTATAAATCTGTATCCCTTTTAAATCATAACCGTCATACCACTGTTTCATTTTATCATATGACATGTCATACTGCGGGCACAATTCCTGCACTTCCTGCTCCGTAAATCCTGTAAATTCTGCCAGCTCACGCTGATTGGTCATGGAATATTCATCAAACATATTAAGGGCAGAATGTTCTCCATATTTTTTAATCGGAAGGATTCCGGTCATATAAGCCAAAATGCAATAAGGCTGGTTCTTTAACAAATCTCTCAGGAAATTCAGATACAATTTTTGTGCTTCTGTATCTTCCCCTTTTACACGGAAAATGCAATCCCACTCATCAATAATAAAAACAAAAAAGCTGTGTGTCTGTGCATAAATCTCTTCTATCACAGACACTAAGTCTTCTTCGTAGTACGTCACATCTGCAAATTCCCGCTTCAATTCGCGTGTTACTTTTCGTGAAAGCAATTCCAACATCTCATGTATTGTCTCTGTCCGCCCCAAAAACTGCTGGATGTTTAAATGAATGACATTATATTTATTTAAATGTTCTTTAAAACTGCTGTCATCTGCTATTTTAAAATTTTCAAACAATTCCTTCGAATCGCAGCCTTTGCTGTAATATGCCACCAGCATATTGGCTGCCATTGATTTTCCAAAACGCCGTGGTCTGCTGACACAGATGTTTTTATGTTCACCAAAAAGTTGTGAATTTGTAAATTTAATCATCTCAGTTTTATCAACATATATTTTAGAATGAATCGCTGCATTTCGAAATTCTTCATTCCCCGGATTCAAATAAAGTCCCATTTTGACCTCCTTTGCTGTGACGATCAGTCCACGATCAACACTGTCTTTCCTTCAAATGCAAAGCCGTACTCTTTAATCTGATTTACTGTAATTCCTTTCATTTTCAGTTCTTCGCTGTATTTTCTTTCCCGGATCTGTGCGATCGCAGACTGCGCTGTCTCTTCCAGACTTTTTTCTTTTCTTGTGCTGCGCACTTTAAATTCCAGAATCACTGCGTTATCCTTTCCCGGGTTCTTTGGTTCAAGCATGATATCATATCTTCCAAAACCACTTTCCCGGTTCGATTTCAGATAATATCTGTCCTGCAGATCAACAAGCAATCCTAACACAAATCCATGATAAAACCGTTCCGGTTCTGCTCCCGATGCTCTGTCTCCGGTATCAAAATAACTGAATGTCTGCAAGGCCACCCGGTTCATATATTCATTCATCGCATCCACATCACCGGCAAACATTGCTTTAATAAAGTCGTTGTAATCCGGTCTCGCCATTGCGAACCAGTCATGAATCATTCGATGGAACATCAGTTTCACTTCCAGATTCGTAAGTGCCAGCTGATACTTTGGCTCAGTTCCCTCCGGAATATCCTTGTACTTTTCATAAGAGAGGACTTTTAAGTAACCACTTGCCAGCAGAAGACTCCACACCGCCTGTTCATTACCGTTGAGCTGATCATAAACAATCTGTTCATCAATTTCTGACCATATACACTCTCCGCAAAGCAGCTTTTCGAATTTACTTTTGATATTGCGGTTTCCCTCACGGACTAATTTTGCCACCAGACTGTTTGCGCTTGTATTTGCCCAATATGTTGTGTACTGCTGTGAATCAAGATAATTTAAAATTGACCACGGATTATAAATATCTTTATATTCTCCGAAAATAAAACCATCATACCATCTTTTCACTTCGCTCTTTTCACTGTCTAATCCGCACTTTCCCAATGCTTCAAAGACCTCTGGCTCTGTGAAACCAAATGTTGTGGCATATTCATCAGATGTCGTTGTAACTACTTTCAGATTATTTAAATCGGAAAAAATAGACTCCTTACTCACCCGTGTGATGCCTGTCATAATACCACGTTCCAATGCCGGATTTGTCTTGAAAGTTGAATTAAAAAGGCTTCTTGTAAATGTCACCAGTTCATCCCAGTAACCATCTACAAAAGCTTCCTGCATTGGAGTATCATATTCATCCAATAAAATGATCACTTTTTTCCCATAATATTTATATAAAAAACCTGATAAATAGTTTAACGAAAGCGTAGCATCTACATAGTCCATATGATTCATGATTTTCTTATACAGATTCACTTCTTCCTTAATCAAAGCATTGCTCTCTGTTATAAAATCAAATTTGAAATATAATTGTGCAATAAGGTCGCAGATTTTCTTTTGTGTCAATTCATAGGTTGGTTCTTTTATATTTGCAAATGAAAGACTAATGACAGGATATGTTCCCTGCAAATTGCGGTATTTCTCGTCATTCCAGATTTCCAGCTCCTCAAACAGATCAGATCGTCCCGCATATTCCATTGAGAAAAACTGCTCCGTCATGCTCATGGTCAACGTCTTTCCAAAACGTCTTGGTCTCGTGATCAGTGTAACACTGTCACCACTATCCCACCATTCCTTTAAAAAGGCTGTTTTATCCACATAAAAATAATGGTTTTCTATCAATGTTGAAAAATCCTGCACTCCAATCGCAACATTCACTGACATATTCTGCCTCCTTTTTGCTATCTTTGAAGAAAGCCTTTAGACTTATTATAATCTAAAGGCCTTGTGATCATCCTATGATATTTACTTTAAAACAATCGAAAGGCTCTCGCATATGCCATATGAAATGAATATTCGCCGCCCTTCTTTACTTCAGGCTGCATGTTTGCATAATTACGTTCCTTATATGACCAAAACATTTTATTCTTCCGCTTGCCATTTGGCAAAGTTTCATATATTTTATAACAAATGATATTCGTATCATATAAAAGCTGTAAGGCTTCACTCGCAGTCTCCATAAACGGTGGAATCTTCCGTCCTAATTCTCTTAAATACTTTATATATTCTAAATGTTTTTCCTCAAAAAATTTATAATTGAAATTTCTATGCCCCTGAAAATAATCAAAGAATATACTAAAATTATTATAATCTGAATCATCCATATAAATTAACATATAATCTTTCAATTCGCCTTTTAAATACGTCGAATAATTGGATAAAATACCTTCAAAATCAGAATGTTTAAACTGCGTACCACTTGTTGCATCAACCATCTCGTTTAACATGGTTAAAATATCTCTTGGTTTGTATAAGGAATACCTCAAGAATTCAACAAACGGATTATCTGGTGCTTTCCATTTTTCCTGATATTCCACCTTGTATGGAAAATAATAATTCCAGCATTCTCCCAGTTCATATGAATAATCCTGCTGCTTCATAAAATAATCGTCTGCAATCTTAAATAACTTTGAATCAATATATTTGCGATAAGAAGTTACCCAATTTAACAACACCGAATTATTTCTAAGCTTCTGATTCATATTATGAACTGGCATTTTATACATAATGTCCGGTCGGATCAGCAACATAATTTTGATCTGTTTCTCTTTCAGGAATGATTGATTCATTTCTAAAACTGCATTTACCAGTCCAACCAAACACTCAAAATACTGCTCATTATCAATATCTCTTGGTCTTGCATCAATGCCATCCACAAACAAAATCGTTGGTTTTTTCAAATTAACACTCATAAATGCTTTTTCAAAACCATCTCTTATCTTCAAAAGACTAATCTGAAAACTCTGTTCCACATACTTCTGGGACGTTTCCGCAGATGCCTTAGTTCCAGTTGAAAACAGCCCCTGTTTCATCATCGAATTAATAGATGCAGAGGCATTGTCAACAAATTCAAAGGCATTCACAAATTCCGGTTTAAAAGCATCACTATAAAAAACATCTATTGCCTTCGATAATTGTTTATACTTAATGCTGCTGAAAAAAGTCTCACCATATTCTTTTCTGATCTTTTCTGCAAGAATCAAATAAATCAAATTAATCCATACATCTTTGAAACTTGAAAGTTCCAATGCTTTCTGTCTTTTCATATTAAGAAATCTCTGATACAGCGTATTTTCCACAAGTGAAATGGAACAAAAACTATTTATCTTATCAGATTTCGACATATACACCGAATATGCTGTTTTTCCAGATCCTTTTTCTCCAATCAAAAAATATTTATCCGGTTTGCAAATTTCTTCTACAATATCGTCTACCAAAAATATTTTTTCAAACAGATCTGTATCTTCATTTCCGGCAATGTAGTAATCGTATGCATCACCTTTTACCTGTTGTAATTCCTGAATTTTTTTCATAGTATTTCTTTCTGGCAAATCAAAACTCCTCCAACATAAAACTGTCGTTACTCCATACCTTTTTAGTTAATTATCGTTTATAGTAGTATAACCCATCTTATTCGCAAATGAAATAGTTCCCATAAAAACTTTATATTTTTCCTAAAATGAATTTTCTCATATATTGGAAATTTTGATTGACGTATCTTCTGTTCTTATGTATAATAAATCAAGCCGACAAACAAGAGAATCAATTCCTTGTTCGGTGTATATAATAATTAAGAGAACATAGAACATTAAATGTTCTTTAACATGAAAGAGAAAAGCTAGCGATGTTCTTGGTTATACCAGGAAAGGTTCACTAGCTTTTCTTTCATTAGAATTATGCTCTTGAATGTATATCGCCAGTTTTCCCTCCGATGGTATATTTTGCCCTTTAACATATTTGAACACTGGAAGAAGTCTTGTTCTTACAACACCTTCATCGAATATTATTGATTTCTTCTTGCACATGAACAATCTCTAAGCCAAGCATTCACCTTTATATCTCATAATCAGCATATTCCGTCAACCCACTTATAATTTTAAGTAACTCTATCAACGGCGAACCGTCTCGCCCTTGTATAAATTTATTATATCTAGGTCTATCACACATGTTCAATCCAATCATGAGTGGTACAATACATAAAAAGCAAAATTGTCTACCTGTTCCATCTGAAAATGCGAATAACCATTGGTCATGTTCCTTATGCGTTGGTTTATATGCAACAGTCTTTGCCACTCTATAAAACTTTGCAATTTCTCTCAGTCCCATATTGAACATCTCTACAACTTGCTTACATACACTTTCATATACCCACGAACCATTTTCCAAACCTATGCCATCATAAAATCTACGCATATCCGGTTTAGGCAATTCTATTCTAAAATCAAAAAATCTTTCCAAATATCTGCATGCATCAAAGTCATTACCATAAAATTTACGTATCGTATGTTGCAATTCATCCATGTTGAGAGAAAATATGAACGTTATTCTTTCATTCCCAAAATAATGTTTTATTCGCTCAAGCAGGTGAATAGCATAATCCGGCTTACATCTATCCAATTCATCTATAAAGACAACCATTCTATTGCCTCGTTCCGGCAATATAGATTCAAAAAACGCAGCTATCTTCGATTCCAAATCTTTTGCTTTTTTTATGTTTTCCAATGGAGGTGTTCCCCTCAATGAATCCAAAACGCCTTTTACTGTTCTGCCTGTAAAACAATCCAATACATTTCCTGCTAAATCCAATATTCCTCTTTCATTTTCCAGACTTGTCAGCCCATCAATTTCCTGCAAAATCGCCAATACCAAGGAAAGTACTGGATCCTCATCATTGTCATTCATCCACGCATCATAATATACTGTTACGAACGGTTGTATTTCTATCTCCTGTTTTTTTCTTAGTTTTTCCCATGTTTTTTTTATTTCTTCTCTATGTTCAATATTCTCATAATATGGGTTAAACGCTTCCAGTACCAACTTCGTTTGTTTTACAAAGAAAGTTTTTCCTTCACCCCATCTAGCATTAAGTGCAATTACATTTCCACTATCCAAAGAATTTAAAAATGATACAAATGAAAACACATCTGCATCTCTACCAATTGCATCATCGATAAATGTTGTATATATATTTTCTTCCGTTGCTAATAAATCAAGTGCCTTCATTCTTTCCTCCTGCTGTATTACTTAATTTAAGAAGTGCCGGTTAGCATTATTTCTAACCGTCACTCTTGCTCCTACATTCCACAAAGATTACATTCTAAAATCTGATAATGCCGCAAATGAACTCAGTATTGACTTGAAAAATCTTTCATACAACATATCATACTGCCCTGACAAATCTGCAACTTTCAAAGCTTCTTTATACTCATCTTTTTCCTTATCTCTGAAAAATACCGGGGATACATTTCGCTTTAACAACAACATATTTGCAAATGCTCTGGTAGTCCTACCATTACCATCACGAAATGCATGAATCACTGTCATTCTGTGGTGAATCTGAATTACACGCTCAACATATTTACTCAGTGGCAGTTCTTCATATTCGTCCATTAAAGTCTTGATTTCTTTATCCAAGAAATACATTTCTTCCGGTATTTTACGGTAATCAATTGTTTCAAACTTAGCTCCAAGCACCAGAGTATTAGACTCTCTGTATCGCCCTCCATATTCAGAGCATGGAGCAGTAGAAAACAGTTGCTCATTCAAATGCTTTGCATCATATATACTGATTTCACTCTCAGCTTCTCTAAATGCATAATCATATGCAAATGTCAGACCGGCCACCTCAACAATATTTTGATTTTCTTCTCGACAATACGGACTGTCTTGTTTATGGAATCGTAAGTCCATTACAATCGCTGCAGCCATTTCCATATCAATATCGATACCCTCTAATCTACTATCATGGAATACATACTCTGTCTTAAATTTCTGACATGCATACTCTGTTGGCTTCAATTTGAAATTGTCACCTATTGCATCAAATAACTGCTCGTACAAAACTGTATCGTACTTACCTTGTTCTTTTCTTTTAACAGCAGGCTTGTACTTTCTGGCTAATTTTTGCAACGTCTCCGCATCTGTATCCCCTTGAATCATGTGCAAGCGATATGCAATCTTATACAAACATGATAAGAAGCTAGCACCAAAATAATCTGCAATTAGTAGCACTCCATCTAAGTCAACATAACCATCTTTAGCATATTTTTGCGCTTGTTTTTTAAGTTCTGCTGTCGGCATCAAAAGTTCTGACGCAAAATTCTCCGCGTATTTTTCAATCTCAGACCTCGCATTAGTTGCACACATAAAACCACTATGCACATCTTTTAAATGGTCTTAACAAAAAAGCAATCTTCAAATCTGTTAACATCTGAAATGGATTAATCGGATAAATTATCTCCTTACCACAATAGTACTCTCGAAGAAAAACATTGGCCAATTGATCAGCAGACATACCTCCACTTGCTAATTCCTCAAAATCAATTGCCAAACTACATCCTCTCTTTCATCATCCGTTTAAATTCAATTAAATTTAAAATCTCCTGTTGATCTGCTTCATCTAATGCTCCAAATCTACGAGCAAACATCTGTACTGGCATCTCTGTGCTTCGTCCATTTAATAGTTCATCCGCAGGGATTTGAAATAACTCACTAAACTTACCTAATTCATCCGCAGACACCTTTCTCTTACCTGATTCAATCTCTACAATCGCAGTGCGATTAACACCCAAAAACTTAGCCACATAATCTTGTGACAAATGAAGTTCTGTTCTGGCTTCTTTTATCCTCTCGTATAATGCTCTCATGACATATTCCTCCTTCTATCCATGCCTGCGGCATATATTATAGTACGAAAAGGTGTATTTTTCAACATAAATTGTTGGTTTTTCCAACTTTTCTTTTAGATTCTTCTGAGTTCTCCAATCCTTATCTAATATATCTTGGCCGTTGGATGTGAACTTTCTGAAAAATTAACAGTTATATAGATATTGGGTATTTATATCTATTTATGAATTCGAATTTCATTTATTGTTTTAATTACACCGTATGGATCATCATTTCTAAATATTACATTTTTAAGAAAATATGTCTTTTCTTCCGATATTCCTTTTTGTTTAATATACCTTATAACTTCTTCCGAGCAAATTTCTCGACCATCCTCTGATTCAAAAGACCATTCTAATATAGGAAATATAATCTCACATTTAGAAGATAGTAGTTCGAAATATTCATCGTATTGCAACAAACATACACTTTCCATTAATACCTGAATCAAATATGCGCATGCCCCAGTTAAATGCATCCAAATATCACGACCTAATTCCAATTCCGTATCTTCCTTCTTTTTCAATTCATCTATGCCCCTTTTAATTATACTAGATGCATTTTTCTCAAATACAAACTTGTATTCGGTAACAAAATTTTCCGAACCAATTTTAACAATGAAATAATTGTATTCTCTGATTAAAGTTCTCTCCATAAGCCATGCAAGATAGGTTGAAAGCATAGATTTCTTAGAACATTGTTCAAACATTTTTCTCATATTGTCTGGACAAATTAAGTTTGCAAAACTAGTAACTCCATCATAAATAACACTTCCTTCCAAGTCGTGTTGTATATCTACCAATTTGTAACAATCAATTTCTTTATCTGGAATAGCAAAATAGTTAGTTAAAATTTCGAACACATCGTCCATTGTTCTGTCTGATAAAAAATCCAAAATGTTTGTAACAGCTTTATTATTATGAGGCATGAATCTGATATTCTCTTTATAGAAAGTAAAATTGTCCGCTACATTTTCATAGTTTAAATCACGAATTCCTATTAATGTTTGCCTATATAATTCATTATGTACTTGATTATATTGTACTATATTAACTTCATTTCTCTCCTTTTTTACAATATGTAAATACTCTTTTTGAAGTTCTTTCTTCTTTTCCTCATCATTATAATATACATCAATCATTTTTAAAGACAGGGAAATCATTACTACTAAAGATAACGAAAAATAAATCCAAACCAGACCCAATTTGTCCTCTAAGGCAGCGGCAAATGTAAATGCCAAAATGGAAAATGCATAAATACAATATGAGTAGAAATTTCTAAATCGTGGTTTAATCAATTGTTCTTCGACAATATTTGCCCAATATATTACTTTTTTGTTATCAGATAAAATTGACAAAACCGAAACCGTTATAAATATAAGTGATAGTTCGCCAAAAAAAGCCTCCCATGTATGATTTTCAAACTCACATAATTTACTATCTATAAAAGAAGGTATTTTATTTTGTCCCCAAAACCAAATATCTGTCACTCCACATACAATCCATATCAAAGTACATAGTAGTACTATTACAATAATTTCCTTTTTTCTTTCTAACCAATTAATAATCACTCTCATTAATGTTTAATCTCCAATTATTGAAATATTTTTCTCATTTTGAATTATGACTCCATCTGCATAATCAAATCCATCCCAACACATTTTTCCGTCTCACTCTCTCTAGTAGATATGGGGATTACTCCCCATACCCCTACACAAAACCATACGTGCGCTATTATCGCATACGGCTTTTCACTTTATATGATGCTGTTAACATCGGTGCCATCTTTGATGCTGATATCATTATTTTTCAGATAGTCACGCATCATTTCTCTCATTGCTGCTTTTTGTGGGCTGTCTTTTCTTCTTGCCATAAAAATAACCTCCAAACTGAGTAATTTTATCTTACATCAGTTTGGAGGTTTACACAAACTTTAGGATACTCCCGCTAATGAGCTCCAACACCAAATGGAAGATCCTGCCACATATGCTGCACTACACCCTACAAACTCATCTTCTTCGCAACAATCCGTATCAATGTAGGATCTGACTCGCTTGTTTTTGAGAAACCATTCTTTTCTTCTTGAAAAATAATCTTCAAGCCCATTTTTTCCAATTTCCCACAAAACTCTTCCTTATCAATAAATCTTCTATAATGGTCATTATATAAAAATGCATTTTTTTCTATCTGTCTGCCTTTTCCATATAATTCGTCATTTGTGCTACGAACTTCTATAAAAAATAATCCATCTTCTTTCAAAGAGTCTGCGATATTTTGCAACAGCTCATTTTCCTGTCTCTCTGATATTGCATGAATCGTCCAACGACTATAAAAATAATCATACTGCATTTGATACAACGCCTTGCAAGTAACAAAATCATCGCACACAAACTGTCCATTTTCTATTCCATATTTTTGTAATTGATTAATTGCGGTTTCTGAAGCATCTACCCCTGTTACCAAAATCTGATTTCGTGCAAAATATAAGCTATCGCGTCCATTTCCGCATCCAATATCCATCAATCTTTTCCCTGATTGCAAATAATGAAGCACAAATCGAGCAAAATCACTTGGTTCTTGGATTTCTTTTATAACCTTTTCATAAAAACGATTCCAATAAGCCACATCTCTGTTAAATGTATCCTGTACTTGAGGGCTATAATGAACAATTTGCTCTACACACTCTTCTACAGATTTTGTTCCATCATTTTCAATGACAATATCCGGATTTTTAGGAAACTCAACCTCTAAATCCATTCCTGCAACTTCTTTTACTTTTCCCGACGTCTGACCAGAATATAATCCTTTTCGATCTCTTTGTATTAAAACTTTCTTATCAACTTTCAAAAAGACTTCTACATAACGTTCTATATGTTTGCGGTTCCACTCTCGTACTTCATCATACATTGCTATTGTACAGATAATTACAGAAATTCCCTGATCCGTTAATGTCTTACACAAATTTGAATAATAATATGCACGCTTCTTTCGATCTTCTTTGGAATATCCTAATGAATCTCCTACCAACTTTTTTAAAATATCACCATCTAAAATTACCAGATTATTGTTCTTTTTCTTTAATTCATAATATAAGGCGTTCCCTATTGTTGTCTTTCCTGCACCAGATAATCCAGTAATCCAATATAATATTCCTTTTTCCAAAATCATTCTCCCTTACCTAGTTATTATTTTGAAATAACACAGGATTCTATATGTTTTAAACACCATTTCTCATAATATGACATTTTTCCGGTGTCATTTACGGCATTTCCATTGCCGTCATATAACATCATTTCATATTGTTCTAGTGGAACAAGGCACTCTGATGTTACATCCTCTTTTCCTTTTAAATAAAAGTAAAAATCTTTTCCATTTAAAACAATCTGATATGGATCCCCAACATGAATACTCTCTGTTACCGAAAATTCTCTCTCCTGCTCTCCTCCAAAAGTAACTGGAAGATGTGCATCTGTGTTTGCATAATTATATTCAATTCCAGCCAACTTACATAAAATTGCAGAATAATCACATGTAGACATAATCTCCTCTGTATGACCTGACACGCCATTTCCTCGAAACATGAATGCTACCTTTGTGCGTCCATCTGATAGGAATTCATCTTCAGGCTTCACAAGATATCCCTGCCCATGATCTGCGAACAGACTTACAATTATCTCATCCTCTTTATATTGTTCTTCAATGTACTGAAATAATCCTGCTAATCTGCGATCCAGATATTCAATCTGTTTTAGATAATATTTCTTCTTCGTCTCATCATATTTCTGTTTAACAGAATTAAATTTCTCGTTTAGAATTCCATTTTCCCATACCATAAATTCAGATTGAATCGGTGCCATATTTAATTCATCTGCAATCAAATGCAATTCCCCTAATTCCATCCAGATAAACTGATCTGTTTCCTGCATCCGGTGTATCTGCTCCTCAACATCTGCAATCACACGTTCTGCAGAATATCCCTCATACATATGATGATAATAAACTCGATTCATTCCTCTGGCATATCCGTAATTAGGCGCTACGCGCCAGTTCCCTCCTATTTTCGTCGTATTATACCCAGCATTCTTAAAATATTCATACAAAATTGGCGTATCTATATCTAATTTTCGTAATAATTTAGAATGCAGCATTTTATGATTTGCCATTGTCTGCCCAGTTACAATCGATGCAACAGAAGGAAATGTCCAATCTCCTGCTGTCCTTGTGTTTTCACAAACCATCCCTTTTTTGAAAAATTTATATGTATGTGGCATTAACTTTTCAAAGTTTTTTTCCAAAACAGTCTGTGATAATCCATCTGCAAAAATACTTAAAACCAGACGCTTTCTTTTGTCATTATGTACAATTGGTGTAATTTCTCCAATCCGTAACGGAGTATTTTGTGATACGATTCGCATATGTCCTTTCGGAACTCTATAATTTACATACTGCAGTGGAGAAGAATAATAGATGTCCGCTTTTTCATTCTCTGTTTCAAAGCTCAGTATCTCTTTTGAAGGTAAAATTATCGAAACAAAGCTTTCTTGTTCAAGCGTTGTCTCAAATACATTTGTTTCATCACTTGCTCTCTGAAGTTCAGCCTTCTCTGTAATAGTGTCTTTACTTAAGCTATTTATTAATAATCTACATGCACTTTGCAAACCAGAAATTCCCAAAAACATTTTTGGGAGATTTAAATAATCTACATATTCTTTTCCTATTATTGTTGACCGTTCATTATGAAATACAGAATTGCTTACCTGCCAATTCAATTCTTCCTGAATTACCATATAATCTATAAAATGTTTTTTTGTTAAAATTTCTTCCTTAGTTGCACTATCCAATTCCTCTGCTGCTTGCTTCAACACATTTTCTTTCTGCATATCTATCTGTTCTATACTAATATTTCCTGTGTTTCCACCTATATTCAACTCTCTGGCAATAGAATATTCTTCATATGCCTTTACCCATTGCTTTTGTACCTGATACATATACGCCAAATCACAATGTACATCTGCCACATAAGGCGTTCTTTTTTCCTGCACAATTGCCACTTGTAACGCTTCTTCTTTTTTCTCTAGCTTTAATAATTCTTGTGTTTTTTGATTCATTTTCGTACCCATAATCTAGTTGTTTTATATCAACGCAAATCTTTTAATTTTTGTTATTAACACATTGCATAACTTTAGTCACAATATGTTGTGCCTTAAACTAAAAGCACAATATATTATTTATTTTCTCGTCACCAATCTTGCCACTTCTCCAAGATTCTCAAACTCTGGAATCAATTGTTTGATTGCATCTGCCATTTTACTATCATCTTTACTTTCAATTGCCTTTCCAAAAGCAATTATTTTTTCATTAAATTCTTCTTTATGAACTCGTTCTTCTCCATCGTTCAAAAGAGAGAAAGTTCCATTCATAACTGCAATTTCCCAATTCATTGCATCAATAATCCCTTTTAAAAAAGCATCCGTATCATCCATTCGTGCCCCGGATAATTCTTTGATTATAATATTCATATTCTTTACAAGGCGATCATTAAATTCAATGAGTGTTTCCAAAGCTTCTTTCTGTTCTACTATTTTTTTCTCCATAATGTCTTTTGCTCCTTAACAACTTTTTTTATAAATTTATTACACGTTTTACTTCTTTAATCACATATTCTTGCTCATCCTCCGTCAGTGTCGGATACAATGGTAGGCTAATAATATGTGAGTAAATTTCCTCAGCATTCTTGCAATGTACATCCTTATATCCATGATCCTGATAATAAGGATGCATATACACCGGAATATAATGCACATTTACCGCAATTCCCGCTTCTCTTAACCATTCAAAAACTTTTCGTCTGTCACAATTCTTTACTTGCACAATATAAAGATGCCAGCCACTTTCTATCTCCGGCAGCTGATATGGTGTGACAATATTTTCACAATCCGCAAATGCTTCATTATAACGTGCCACAATCTCTTTTCTGCGTGCTAAAAATCTATCCAGTTTTTTCATCTGGCTGCATCCCAACGCACACTGAATATCTGTAATGCGGTAGTTATATCCCAAATCCAACTGCTGATAAAACCATGGTCCATCATTTCTTGTCATCAGACTTTCATCTCTTGTGATTCCATGACTGCGGAACAGCATCATTTTCTGATAGAATTCTTCATTATCCGTAACGATCATTCCGCCTTCCCCTGTGGTGATTGGTTTCACCGGATGAAAACTGAATGTTGTCATGTCTGATAACGTTCCTACTTTTTTTCCTTTGTATACAGAACCAAGTGCATGTGCCCCATCTTCAATCACTAATAAATGGTATTTTTTTGCAATTTTGTGGATTTCATCCATATCACAAGGCTGTCCAGCAAGATGAACTGCAATGATAGCTTTGGTTTTGTCCGTGATTTTTCTGCGGATATCCTCTGGATCAATGTTATAAGTCCTTGGATCAACGTCTGCAAATACCGGTGTTCCTCCACAATATAAAACGCAGTTTGCAGAAGCTGCAAATGTCAACGGAGTTGTAATAACCTCATCCCCCGGTTTAATTTCTGCTGCAAAGCATGCTGCATGAAGTGCCGATGTTCCATTCGAAATTGCAACTGCATATTTTGCACCTACATAATCTGCAACTATTTTCTCAAATTCCGCAATCTTTGGACCCGTTGTAAGATAATCCGATCTTAAAACATCCACAACGGCCTGTATGTCATCTTCTTCAATTGTCTGTCTTCCGTATGGTATCATTTTAATCTGCCTCCACTTTCTAGAATTTCATGAGAGCTTCCGCCAGACGCATAGCTCCTTTTCCGTCTACCATTTCCTGCATTTTATCTGATTTTCTCTCACGCAACTGCCAATCATCCTGATACTTCTTCAAATATTGATTTACATTTTCAGCTATATCATCAATTCGGGCATCACCTGCGTAATCAATCAGTTCATCTTCTTCAAACTGCCTTACATTATCCAACTGATTATCTGCAAAAGCATAGGAAATCGTTGGCGTTCCACAGGCACATAATTCATATAATGTTGTTCCGCCCGCTGAAATTGCTATATCCGCATTTTGCATATATTCTTCAATATTATTGATTGCGCGATGAAACTTAATATTTTTGTACTGCCCATACATTTCCACTAAACCAGCATAATTTGTATTATACATTCCACAGATTATATCAATACTTTTAAATTCATCTTTGTTCAACGCATTTAATAATTGTCCGGACACATTATAAGGATCACTTCCACCAGTAAGTATCAGAATATTTTCTGCTTTTTTAAAAATATTCTTGGGTTTACAGTTCCAAAAACTCTTTTTCAATGGTACATATTTCGTGCCTAGCAAATATTCTTTTCTCCTACCATTCGTTTTATAATGAAATTTTTTATAATAATTTGCATAACAAATTACTGCATTGACCGGATAATTAAACTTGTTCAGGTCATCCATATAAAATGTTGTTCCCATTCTGCTTACTTCTGACAAATACGTTGGCGTTACCTGATAACTGTCTATCAATAATTTTTTTATTTGATTTTTCTCAATTACGTGACTTAAAGCAGGAAGTTCTTTTTCCATATGATTCCATTCTGTATGTAAAACAATTGCATCGTAGCCACGCTGTTTTAATAAATCAACTGCCTGTTCATCTGCAAGAATGAATGTTACTGCTTCCCCTGCAACCGTTAATGCATCTGCTATCGAAATGCAGCGCATAATATGTCCAGTCGCAATCTGCTCGTTCATATCTGTTCTAATATATAACATAACTTTCAACTCTTACTCTTTATATATTTCCTATACTTTTCTGTATACTCACTAATATTATCTGACCAATCAAATGGACATTCTTTTCTTACCGTCTCTAATTGTTTTATATTATGATAGCTTCCTTCTGTTTCTTGCTCTGTAAGTACATATGTTCCATTTTTTATTTTTTTCCAATTTGCTTTAAACAATTCCTTAATTTGCTCATGTAAATATGTATATGTACTTATAAATGTTTCTTTTGACTCATCAAAATAGCACTGTTTCTGGTCAAGTATTTTTCCTGTATCTAATCCACGATCTACCTGATGAATTGTTACCCCCTTCGGTGTACCATCTATGAAACTCCAAAAATTTGGTGAAGCTCCTCTGTTCCATGGAAGATACGAAATATGCAAATTAAAAATAACCCCCTCCATGTAATCAATTATATTTATAGATATAATATAGCTATAATTATAACTAATAATTAAATTTGGCTTCCATTCTTTAATCATATCAAGTGTTAATTTTTCTTTAAATATTTTTACTCTTACTCTCTCTTTTAGCCAGTCAAACAAATCCTTTGAATTATCGTTATTAGTCAAAAATAACACTTTATAATCTTCCATAATTTAAAACATCATCCCTATCATTTCCATTTCAAGAGGGGTTCCCCTTTCAATATTTTTCAACGCAACCTGTCCCAATACATCTTTATAATACTTTGGAGCTAAACCATACCCAGGTCGAATTATACGCACATTTTCTTGGGTAAGTTTTTCTCCCTTTCTTTTACACTGATAACTATTAACTTTTACACTTATCCAAGATAGCGGGTATGGAATCTTGGATTACAATTGAGGTTCGGCATTAACTTGAAATACTTCACAGATTACTGTAAGTACTTCTTCCTCAAATAATTCATCATGTTTTAACTTCAACGTACGCACGTGTAGTCCAACTACCCTAAATAATAATTGAACTTCTCCTCCTACTAATTATTATGTCAACCATTTTTTTGATTATTTTCCTTTATATCTTTTCATTTCAAAACCTCAATACGTTTTTCCGCCGGTTCATATTCACCACACATCTTATAGTACCGTATTGCGTCATCAGTTCTTCCAATGCACTCATAAATCACACCCATATTATAAAATGCCATGTAAGAATTTACTCCAACCATTTTGCTTTCTGAATAACTTGTTGCCTTCAAAAACTCTGTGACAGCTGCTTTAAAATGCGCATTATTCATATAAATAAGTCCCATTAAAAACTTAAAATCTGCTGTATTTCCAAATTCTTCATAAATATTTTCAAAAAAAAGTGCATTTGCTGCCTGTCCATCATTAAGCATAGCATATCCATATGTTTCAACCATATCAATTACATATTCAAGCTTTGGATTTAAATCAAATGATAATGCACAAGAAAAATAGATACATGCCTCTGTATAATCCCCAACTGTATAGCAACTTTTTCCCAATTGGTAAAGTATATATGGCAATTGTTCGTCATGCTGCAATTTGATTGACAAATCATTTTCCATGTCAATAATAGAATTTATCTGCTCTACACATTGTTTCTTATTGCTCTGCAAATCTTTCATTGCCGAATAATTAGTAATATAGCTTTCCTGATTTTCTTTCTGTAAAAAAGTAATTAACAGGTGTTGCAGCTCCTCATGTAACAAACCAATATTTCGATCCGCTTTCTGTTTACGTTCTTTTTCTGGTAAATTATAACCTGTATGTAAAATGACAACAGGTGCCTGATACACCTCGTAAGCGTGTCCATCAATAGCTGTCACCTGCTCATGAATACGCCCTTCGTAATGAAATAGCTTTTTTGAAAAAATCCGGTTAATCCAATCTATATTTACCTGTTCTTCTCCATTATGTGTTAAAAGATTTTTTATCTTTATTCTTCCTACCTGTCCATTTTTTTCCTCAAGCATATTCTCCAACTTTTCTACATCAATATACTCTATGCATTCATCGCAATCCATCGACATAACATATGTATTGATACACTTCGATATTGCAAAATTTCTGGCTTCCGAAAAATTATTGTTCCAATCAAAATGATACACATCATCCGTATAATGTAATGCTATTTCTTTCGTATGGTCTGTCGAGCCTGTATCTACAACAACTATCTGAAATCCATATGGTATGAGACTATCTAGACACCTTTTTATATTCAATTCTTCGTTTTTTGCTATAATACAAATTGATAAATCCATATCTATCTTCCTTTTATTCATCCAAATAAAACAGAAGCTCTTGTCCTCTTCCGCAGGCGCAGCTGCCAAAGGTAAATATTTTCCATTTCAGGACTCGAATGTCAAATATTATATAATATATACTTCCCATAAATCTATATATAACGCATGGGTTTAACAAAAATAAGATATTAAATACTTCTTTTCATTAAACCCACTCATCATTTATTGTGCAATTACTTCTTTTGCAGCAACATTGAGGTTTTCAAACTCTGGAATCAACATTTGAATTGCTTCTGCAATCTCTCCATCATCATTTGTTTTTAATGCTTCTGCAAACTTTAATATATGTTCATTAAATACTTCCTTATTAACACGCTCTTTTCCTTCGTTTAATAATTCCGATGTACCATTTACTACCGCTATTTCCCAATTCATAGCATCGACAATTGCCTTTAAAAATTTATCTGTATCATCAAGACGTTTTCCAGACAATTCCTTTACAATAATTTTCATGTTTTTTAGTAATCTTTCATTAAATTCTACTAATGTCTCTAATGCTTCCAGCTGCTCTTTTTTCGTATTCTCCATATTTGTATTCCTCCATATTAACGTTCTTCATAGAATATATCGTCGTCTTTTATGATATATTAAACCTTCAACTGCAAGCTTCTCACCTTCCTCTATAATTACCAAATATAACACATATCCTATTTTTTCATTCCACGCTCCAAATAACTATTTAAAATCTCTTCCTGTTCCTTGTAACAAGGGTATATATGGCTCGCAGAAAATTTCACAGGTTTTCGCCAAGCACCATACATCTCATGTAATACTTTATCATATTCTCTTGGCACGTATAGCTGCATTTGCTCAAACTGCATTTTTATAGGTTTGTCATACCATTCCTTCTTCAACCTAAACTTCTTATCCCTTAATATCATACTCCACAACGTTAACTCCTCTGCTTCTTTCTCCCCATACATCTGACATATCAAATCCAACAATCTGTATAATTGCTGCAATATATTTCTATTTCTATCAATTTCAATTTTACAAATATCTTCTATATTACATAACATTAGTTCTATTTCTTCTGTATTCTCCTCTTTTTTCATTAAAACAATCAATCCTGCAACTATTTTATATACTTCTTCCTGCATTGTCACTTCCTCTTTATTTTTAGATATATAATCTAATGGAAATATATCAAGCCCTAGCATATATGGACAACCATAAAACCGTTTCAGTCTCTGCTCATCATTTGAAATTGTCGTTGCATTACAAATACATGCATGTGCATCAACTGCTTGTTCTGTACTATAATGCCTCAAAAACAACGGTGATGGCAACTCATTTGAAACTTGTATAAAACGATTATAGTCTTTTCTTAACATAGCAATATCAATATCGTCATCCCATGGTATAAATCCCCCATGCCGCACTGCACCCAATAGCGTTCCCCAATCTGCATAATATTGTATGCCATATTTTTCACACAATATAATTACCTCATTCAACATGTCCATTTTTGCAGCCCATACGCTTTTCATAGTACTGCTTACTAAAAATCCTTCCCTCTCCTCTGTTTCAAAAAATGATGGTTGAAAATTCATATTCCCCTCCTTTTTACGACTCATAACCTTACTATACTCGAAGCAACCCTTTTAATCTGTCTTATCCATTTACTATTAATATCTTTTATCTGTTTTTACTCTTATTCTTCCACTAGAAACTTCTCTGCAGAATTCATCTATGGTTCCATCGAAACCAACCGCCTTAATCTGCTTTTTCAATTCTCCTTCCAAATGTCCATAAAATGGATAATCATAGTCTGAGCCTCCCCGTACAGGTATCATATAATCGCCAAACATTGCCTTAAGTGCCTCGTCATACATTGCAGGTGCTGGAATTTCTATATTCTCAAATGGTAACATAACGACATCATCATACCATTCCTTTTTCAGCTTATATCCATCCATTTGTATCCAATATACATAATTAGCCATATACTCCGCTTCTTCACTATGATATAATGAACCAACCGCATCCGTTAATTTCCATAGCCAATTTTTTATACCCTTTCTCATTTCTATTTTTGTATTGCACAACTTTCCGTATTCCTTAAGGTAATCCTGCAAAGTTCCTTCCTGTTCCAATTGTTCCCAATAATACAAAATTAGAATTCCTTTTTTAAATATGTTTTTCTGCACATTTGCCAATTCATTCTCTTTTGGAATATAGTCTAATGGAAAGATGTCTACCCCGATTCCCTGATACGGAAATCCATGAAAATATTTCATATAATCATTAAAATTCCACATCTCCTCATCCGCTATCACCCTTAAATGCTGCACATATGCAACCTGTTGTAACCGTTCTTCCTTTGCATACATTCCCGCCATAGCAAAACCATGCGGCAACTGCTCCGGTAAGATTCTGATTAAACGATTATACTCTTCTCTCTTTAGGCATATATCAATATCATCATCCCATGGTATAAATCCCTTATGCCGCACAGCCCCAAGCAGCGTCCCCCAATCTGCAAAATACTGTATACCATTTTTATTACAAATATCTACCACTACCTGCAGTACTTCCATCTGTGCTGCCCAGGCACGCTTCATCATCTCTGATACTTCAAATCCTTCTCTTACTTCTTTTTCGAAAAAGTTACTTGCAAATTCCATAAACTCACCTCATAATACCTAATTTAAACAATTATAAACTCTATATAATTATTAATTTTCCACTATAGACATCCCGACAAAATTCATCTATAGTTCCATTATATCCTTTTTCTTCTATCCATTTTCTCATCTGTTTCTCCTGACCTCCATAAAAAGGATAATTATGTGCTACTGTTCTTACCGGCATCATGTAATCGCCAAACTGTGCTTTTAATACCTCATCCCACATAGCAGGCACAGGAACCTCTATATTTTCAAATGGTAACATAACTACATTATTATACCATTCCTTTTTGAGTTTATAATTATCGTCCAAAACCCAATATAAATAATTTGTCATGTATTCTGTCTCTTCATTACTATACAATGATGTCACACAGTCCATTAATTGTAATATCTGTCCCTGTATATCTCCATTTCTGACCAATTTCACATTACATAATTCTTCAAATTCTTTTATTCTAACTTCTAATTCTCCCGAGATTTCCAATTTATTCCAATCCCTCAATAATGTTATTCCCTGACGCAGTATGATTTTTTGAATTTCTGCAACCTCATCTTCTTTCGGAATATAATCTAATTGAAAAATATCTATTCCTACACGTCCATATGGAAATCCATGAAAGTACTTTACATAATCATTGAACTTCCATAATCGTTCGTCTGCTACCACTCGTAACTGTGGTACACATATATCCTTTCTCAACTGCAAATCCTGCGAATATGTGCCTACCATTACAAATCCATAAGGAAGTTCCCGTGGTAATATTTGAACCAATTTATTATACTCTTCTCTTCTCAAACATATATCAATATCATCATCCCATGGTATAAATCCCTTATGCCGCACAGCCCCAAGCAGCGTGCCCCAGTCTGCAAAATATTGTATTCCGTTCTTGTCACAAACATCTGCCACTACTTGCAGCACTTCCATCTGTGCCGCCCAGGCACGCTTCATCATCTCTGGTACTTCAAATCCTTCTCTTACTTCTTTTTCAAAAAAGTTACTTGCAAATTCCATATTTTTCCTCTTATGTTGTAATCAAACTATCTGACTTTATTTTAATGCAAATATTGCTATAAGGCAATTATCTAATTTTTGCTTAAATACCAATGTGCATTTTAGCTTGTCTATTGAAATCTCGTCTATTTTTTTTTATACTTAATTCATATCAAATTCTGGAGGTAGCAACCACGATTTTATCCTGGTAAACAACTATGAACACTTTATCACCCAAAGATGAAATGATACAACTTATTCAGCAATGCATTTTGGCAAAAGATTTCATGTCTGCTGCTAAGTGTCTTGAAATATATAAACAATCGTTTGGCGCTGACAATTTCTTTTCTTCCTGCCAAATTTCAATTACACCCGTTACCGTTATTTATATCCTAAGCGAAGATGAACTAAAACCTGATTTAACAGATATTATCAGTACAGATATCCATGTGAATTTATCTGTTATATATATACATGAAAAAAACTTAATGGAAGAATTTTTAAATTGTCTGCCATCTATCGAGAGCGAATATTTCTGTTTCTATGATTCCAAACATCATTATGAAAAAAACCGTATCGCAATTCTTCTTTCTGTAGTGACCAAAATTACTTCCGTAAATGGCATTATACACGCCCGTAATTTTATAGATAACAGCGATACTGTGCTTGCACATCCTGATTATATGTATAAAGAAATATTAGACAATAAAATTTTTAATGGTGCCGAATTATTACATTATAGTGCCATGAACAATATAAACTTGTATGGTGATTTGTCTACTGTTTTTCTTTCAACAGCTTATGTAAAACAGCTTTCCTTTGCACACCTTGATGTGACCGATTCTATGCAATCCTTAGCGTTTCTTTATCAGTTACTATGGTCTACAAAAATTACTTATACTTATTTGCCGCTCTCATCTTCAACTGTAGTCGAATATTTAGATGCTGCACAATCTATTTCAGATTACGTAAATTTCCTAAAGCTGTATTATTCGGAAAATGATATTTCACGCATTTCTGATACTTTAACAGATTTTACCACGGCAGAACATTTTGTTTCTTGCAAAAAAGAAATTACCTTCTTTTACACTGATATGGGAGAATACTATAACCTAAAACCAATTGCTGATATGGCTGAATCCAGAGGCTACAAAACAGTTTTCACCAAAGATATTCACCAAAATGCTGAAATTGGTGTCTATTGCCAGCATATTTGTTACCCGGAAAACTCAAAATTCTCTCTGATCTTGCTTCATGACCTTGCACAGGGACATGACCGTTGGCCAAGCTTTTGGGAATTAGAACGTTGGAATAAATTTGACATCGGCATTGTACCTGGACAATTCTGGGCTGACCTTTGGTCTAAATGCGCCTGTCAGTATTATACAAACCCTAGATGTGGAACCTACCAACTTGGTTATCCCAAAAGTGATCTGGCTTCCTCATGCGCCTTATCTAAACATGCCAACTTACTAAAAGAACAACTGCATCTCAAGTATGATTTTTCTATTTTATATGCACCTTCCTGGGAAAATGATGGAAAAGAAGATGATTTTGTCAAAGCCCTCTCCTCTTTAAAAGTAAATTTGCTGATTAAGCAGGCGCACTGGAATGAAAAATATTCGAATATTATTCAAAATATTAAAGAAATGCGGAATTTACACGAAAGAAAGTTTGATAACGTATATTATATCGAACCAGAAGAAAGTATTATGACAGCACTCGCAATGTGTAATCTAGTTGTATCCGATGAATCAAGTGTTATGGCAGAAGCTTTAATGTTTAACATTCCAAGTATTGCTGTTACCGACTGGCTTATTCCTGATACAACTCCAAGCCGTTATGCATCCGTGCCTATGGACTATGTTATCAAATGTAAAAAATCGGACTTACAGGACTGTGTACAACGTTTCCTTTCGTCACCGAAAGATTATAATTCCATACTTGAAAACGGAAAGCTTCTGTTCTCCAATGCCGGGCATTGCTGTTCCGACATCTTGGACGCAATTGAATATTATACCGCACCTGATTCTAATGTTTCAAACGATTTTTTAAGCAAACGTCTTTCCTCTAAATATTCTATTTACAGTATGTGGAATTAGATTTATTTCAAAGAGCTGCTGCACAAAAAATATTATCTGTTTTTCGTGCAACAGCTCTCTTTTACATAATCTTTTTAATATTTTCAATAATCCTTTCGAAATCCACCTGTGTAAAACCAGCTCCCTCTGATATATGTAATTCATCTCTGATTGATGAAGAAAATAGTCTTTCAATCTCTTTAAATCCAGACCAGGAATCTCTTAACCCACATTTTTCAATGATTCTTTCCATTGGAACCGTATTGTTGATATCCCGATAGGAAAAATATACTGTCCCCAATGCCCTGTAAATAATGTAATCTGCCGGAACATTTTCTAACATCCATTCCTGATCGAACCATAGCAAATTTTCATTCGAAACAAATGCATTCCGAAATGTCATATCCAAATATCCATTCTTCAAAATTGGACCGTAATTAATCTGTTCCTGTTTCAATTCCGGATGCAACACATATAGAATGTTATCCGCGTCTGATACAGTTTCCGAAGACGATAATATATCCGCATATAATCGTTCCAGTAAATAAACTGCCTGTTCTTCATCCCCTGATCTACATGCTTTAACAAACAACTTCTCAAACAGTTCTCCTTCATGGTATGGAGTTTCTAATTCCTCTCCCACGATTTTGCTTCCCAAAGTAAACAATCCTCTGTCTTTTAATGCTTTTTCATTGGCTACTGTCTGGCTTATATGCGGAACACCCGTTTGCGACAGGCTGAACTTCTTTACAACTTTATCCCTGTAAATTTTTGTACCGAGCTGGTATTCATGCTGCCTTTCATCACATAAGCTTGCAAATAAAATATTTCCCAAATTTTCTATAGCAGTACATTCAACCAAAAAGGAATTTGCAAAGAACTCAAATACATCATTCTCTACTAAATCTTTATAAATATCCTTCTCATTCGCAACCAGTGTATGTGCGTTTTTCGCATAATAATATCTGACATTCTGCATATTTTCATCTTTTGGCAGATAGTTTTCTGAATAAACTGTTGTCGGCAATTTATAATCCGGCATAGGATAATAAAAATAGGTATGTTCAAATCCACTTTCATGAATAAGATTTTTCAACCCTTCCTTTGAAAATGTCCGAATGCCCTGATTTGTATACAAATACTGATTCATTCCATCAAACGGTACACCCGTATGATCTTCTCCTGCTCCGCACCAGTATTTCAAACCATACTGGTTTTCAATAGCAATCAGAAGTTTTCCCTCTGGTTTTAAAAGTTTTTTTATCTTCGTCAAAAAATCTCTATATGGATTATCCGAATCCGTAAATCTTCCCTGATACTCAAGCACACCGATCAACGTGATATAATCATATTTTTTTGAAAATTCTATATCATTCAGATTTCCCACCATAATCTCAAGATTTTCCCTTTCACGGCAACGCAGCAAAGTACCCATAGCTCGTCTCTGTGACAATTCTACAGCTGTAACACTTTTACATTTATCGCATAAGAGTCCTGTTAATGCCCCAAATCCACAACCAATCTCAAGCACTTCACTTTTCGGTTCGAAATCATACCAATTTAAGAGATTTCTTCTTGTTCTGGTCAAATGATAGTACACCGGCCAGCTATAATTTTTAGCAATTGCCTTCGTGTAATCTTCTGGTTTATTCTCTACTATGATTTGCAAAATTTGGTTTTCAACATCTCCATCTGAATAATTATCATCACCTTTATAATAGTTTAGATTAAATATTGGTTTTGGCTTTAATTGTTTTAAATATGAATAATATGATTTTTCTTTCTCTGCTTTCATGTACTCTGCCCTTTTTGTTTTACCTTTAATTCTTTAACTGTTTTAAACAATTCGACCTGCCTTTATAAGATATTGATAAGCATCAAACATTGATGATGGTGCAATACCCGGAAGTTTTAATAATTGTTCAAATAATTTTTTGTCTTCTGGAGACAATGAAAATTCAAACTCGCTTGTTTGCAATGAAGATATTTCATATCCACATTGTCCAAACATCCGCATTATTTCATTCAGCGTAAAAAAGCGCAGATGTGTTCGGTCTAAAATACCACTGTCACCATAAGTAAAATTTCCCTTGAGTAATTCCAAAACTACAGTGTAATGCATAATATTAGGAATGCTTGCAAGAATCGAGCCGGAGGATTTTAAGTATTTTTTCACCTTTTTCAGTATCACATCAGGATTTATAAGATGCTCTAAAACATCGGCAAAAATAATATAATCAAAAAAATTTTCCTCATAGGTCAATTCCATATTTTCAATATTTCCACAGATAATATCTGGAATATAATGTTGTGCCATTCCCACAATGTTACTTTCTAATTCTATACCATATACAGCAGCAAACGGATATTTGTTTTTAATATACCCAAGCGTTGCCCCCATTCCGCACCCAATTTCCAAAATATTTAATGGTTTTGTTGGTGCATCCTCAATAAAAGCTGCAATGTTCCGGCGTTCATAGCAATAATAGCTAAGGTCAAATCCCCACTTTTCTTTAAATTTATCCTCATTTGTCTGTAAAAGAAGCGCATATTTTTTCATATCCTTAGAAAAACTTTTGCCGCCAAAATGATAAATAAATGAATTTTTACATAGTAATAATTTATAGCCAGCCTTAATAATTCGAAACGAAAGGTCATCATCTTCGTAATTGCCTGGCGAAAAACGTTCATCTAATAAACCAACCTTGTTCAAAACAGTTCTTTTGATCAAGAATGCAAAACCCGTAAGCCGTAGTTTGCTTTCATATGGATATTCCATTGGAATGTTGTTTTTTAACGCATAATCCATATATTCAGCAGGGGTGCTATAGACCTTAGGAATTTGCTGATAATTTGAAGCATTATTACTCACACTGCCAGTACCGCCTACCGATTTATCTTCATATAATCCCATTCGCAGCCAGAAGATTGCATTCGAAGTAACAACCGTATCATTATTTAAAAGAAGAATATCATTCTCAGGGCAGGCATAAGAAATACCCTGATTACACCCTTTCGGAAATCCTAAATTTTCTGTATTACATATTAACTTAATATCCGTCTGGTTTTTTAAATAATTTGTAACTTCATCTGTAGATGCATTATCAATCACAATAATTTCACAAGGGGTTCTATTCGTAGTTTCTCTTAAACTGTCGAGACATAATTGCATTTCTGGCAAACAATTATAGGATAGTATTACAATAGATACATTCGGAACCGACACGCCCCTTTCCATAAGTTCATTTTTGCTTTGGGATATGAAGCTAAGATCCTGTTCATCCGTACAATAATATTCTGCATTTTCAAAACATAAATAAGCCTTTTGAGGATTTTCTTCCAAATAATATTCGCCTAGCATATAATATAATTCATAGTTTTTATAGTTATAGGAAAGCCCCTTTTGAATATTATTAAAAGTACCAATCCGATCATTTCGTTGACGGCAGGCATCGGCTTCAAGTATTGCATTATAATCTTCTTGCATATAAAGCTCCTTTAGTTCTTAATATCATTATTATTACATACATCACCAGTCCTGTGATTATCACTTTGCATGCTCTACACACTGCATTATCCCTTGAATCACAAATTCCTGCTGTTCCTCTGTCAATGTCGGATACAAAGGCAGACTGATAATATGTGAGTAAACCTCTTCCGCTTTCCTGCAATGGATCTCTTTATATCCATGCTCCTGATAATAAGGGTGCATATAAACAGGAATATAATGCACATTCACTGCAATTCCCTGTTCTCTTAATGCCTCAAAAACTTTTCTTCTATCACAGTTCTTTACCTGCACAATGTAAAGATGCCAACCACTCTCTGTCTCCGGTAACTGGTATGGCGTAACAATATTTTCACAATCAGCGAACGCTTCATTGTAACGTGCCACAATTTCTTTTCTGCGTGATAAAAATCTATCCAGTTTTTTCATCTGGCTACAGCCCAATGCACACTGAATATCCGTAATACGATAGTTATATCCAAGATCTAACTGCTGATAAAACCACGGTCCGTCATTGCGCGTCATCAGATTTTCATCACGTGTAATTCCATGACTGCGGAATAACATCATTTTTTTATAAAATTCTTCATTATCTGTGACGATCATTCCACCTTCTCCCGTTGTGATCGGTTTCACCGGATGGAAACTGAAAGTTGTCATATCAGATAAAGTTCCTACCTTTTTTCCCTTATACACAGAACCAAGCGCATGTGCTCCATCTTCGATGACAAGCAAATTATGTTCTTTTGCTATTTTATGAATCTCGTCCATATCGCAAGGCTGTCCTGCAAGATGAACTGCAATAATTGCCTTTGTTTTGTCTGTGATTTTCCTGCGGATATCTTCTGGATCAATATTGTAAGTTTTAGGATCAACATCTGCAAATACCGGCGTTCCGCCACAATATAAAACGCAGTTTGTTGAAGCTGCAAATGTTAATGGGGTTGTGATCACTTCGTCCCCCGCCTGAATCCCTGCTGCAAAACATGCCGCATGAAGTGCGGATGTTCCATTTGAAATCGCCACCGCATATTTTGCTCCGACATAATCTGCAACCATCTTTTCAAATTCTGATATCTTTGGACCAGTTGTAAGGTAATCCGATCTTAAAACATCTACAACTGCCTGTATGTCATCTTCTTCAATCGTCTGTCTTCCGTATGGTATCATTTTTCTACCTGTCTTCCTATTTTTAAAGTATTTCAAACTTTCTATATATTCCATCTAAATATTATCTATTTTACTTAATATCTCTTTTGTTATAACACTAAAATGTATTCCATCTCGTTCAATATAAGCACCTTCAAATGGTGGAAACCAAAATGCCTTTATTTTTTTTTCAATTACATCTGCTGAGTCCGTTTCGTGAATTTTTCTAGCCTCATCTAAATCCTTTTTGCTATAATAATTTCCTCTTTCTTTCTGTTCCACACCCGAAAAAATCCCTGTCTTGACATATTCATTTATTAAATCTACTAACATCTCGTACCCTAGATTCCATGCAGCATTACTAAGCAATATTCCATATTGCAGGTTCGGTGTAATTTCAAAAAATCTTTTATCAATAATTGCACCACCATCAAATTCACTTGTTAAAATATGAAAAGTGCCTCCCCACTCTGTTTCTCCATTATAAATTCCATGGCAGCAACATGCTTTTCCCTTATATTCTGGAAGCGGTGCAGGATGAAAATTAATGGCCTGTTTTGCTTTGTTTATAATAAAATCTTCTATTTTTTTTGGATAAGAAAAAGAAATAAGTAAGTCAAGTGATGACTCTTCAAAATCTTGTTCTATTTTATATCGATTTTCATCATCATATATTTGAATATCTTTTTTTCTGCAAATATGTCTAATAGTATCACATTCCTGACTAATCAGGCACCCCTTAAGTACAATATCTTTATTCGACAATAAAAATTCTAATCCTCTAACCGCAAATTTTATATCTCTACATGCATATAAAATCTTCTTCATTTTTTCTCCCTGTTATGATGTGACTTTTGTCAAAAGTTAATTTCAAGAAATTATCTCAAGCCACATTTGTTTTCTCAAACATTCTGTTTTAGCCGCTTTATGGCAATTAATAATATGTTCTGTCGCTATTCTAAGATATCTATAAATATATTTTTGATTTCATACAGATAATCTAGCCTGAGTTGCAAGGCAAATGTCTACACAACTAAAACCTAGAGGTTATCCTTTCCCCATCTTCACAAATCTTGTTAGAGCAATCTCTCTGGACTCACCAACACATACCCTAGGGTTTATTATTTCATTGCAACCGTGATTTCTCGTAGAAAAAGTTTAAATCGTCTTTCTTTGCATTAACATATACTTTATTTCTGCTAATTCCCAATTTTCTTCTGTATCTATATCCTGCACTTCCATTTCTGATACAACTATCGGTATTATTTGTTTCGGATTCTTCTCACGCATTAATTGCATTGCACTCATTAATTTATCTGCTGTCACAAATGGTGCTGTCGGATATATGCAGCACATATATTTAAATTGTTGTCCTATTTTTTTATAATCATTCAAAACTCCCATAAGAGTTTCATCTGTTGTTGTTGTATCACTTGCTAACTCTTTGCTTCTCATAAATGGTATATTAGCACCACATTTCTTTGTAATCGCTGCTATTTCTTTGCTATCTGTAGATACCATCACCTCATCAAACTGTTCACTATTTATTGCTTCTCGTATAGAGTACTCAATAATAGGTTTTCCACAAAACATTTTTATATTTTTCCCTGATATTCTTTTGCTACCACCCCGAGCAGTTATTATAGCTATAGATTTATCCATTCCCATTTTTTATCCCTTTATAAAGTCACAATGGCTCTCGCAATTCGTTCAGCACCTTTTCCATCTACCATTTTCTGCATTTTCTCTGACTTTTCTTTACGCAATTCAAAGTCATTTCTATATCTGGTTAAATACTGATTACTAGTTCCAGCTATATCATCCATTCTTGCATCACCTGCATAATCAATCAGCCCATCCTCCTGAAACTGCCTTACATTATCTAACTGATTATCTGCAAATGAAAAGGAAATAGCAGGTGTTCCAATTGCACATAACTCATACAAAGTCGTTCCACCTGCTGAAATCGCAATGTCGGCATTCTTCATATATTGTTCGATATTATTTACTGCCTGATGAAACTTGATGTTTTTATTATTTTCGTATTTTTTCACGAATTTATTGTAGTTCGTATTATAGATACCACAAATAACGTCTATTGTTTGAAATTGATATGTATCTATACTGTCAAGTATCTGTTCCGTCACATTAAATGGATCACTTCCTCCAGTTAATATCAGCAAATTATCAGCTTTTTCTGAAATAATTTTTGCCTCACAATTCCAAAAAGCCTGTTTTAAAGGAACATATTTCATTCCAAGCAAATATGTTGTCCGCTTATCGTTTATTTTATATTGAAACTTCTTCCAATAATTAGCGTAGCAGATAACCGCATCCACCGGGTACTCAAACAGATTCAGATCATCTATATAAAAGGTGGTTACCAGTTTACTTAGCTCTGCAAGATATCTTTGTGTAACCTGATAGCTGTCGATCAGCAGTTTGTCTATATGTTCATTTCGAATTACCTGACTTAACACCGACAATTCCTCTTCCATACAATTCCACTGAGTATGTAAAACAATTGCATCATACCCACGCTGTTTTAATAAACTTACTGCCTGCTCATCGGCAAGAATAAATCTTACAGGCTCTCCTAAGCCACGCAGTGCATCTGCAATGGAAAGACATCGCATTATATGCCCCGTCGCAATCTGCTCATTCATATCTGCTCTGATATATATCATTTTAATTGCATCCTTTGCCCTTTGTCACTTCAAAAACACGATATGTCTCCGTATATCCTGCATGAAGAAATGCTTTTTGTGAAGCAGTATTCTCTGGTTTCACTTCCCCATATACTTTTTTGACATGAGGAAAGTCTTCCCACACTTTCTGGCTGATTAAAGCTAATAATTTTGTTCCATAACCAAGTGTTCTCTTTTCTGTACAGATACTGTAGCCAATTTCAGCTTCATCGTCTTTTAATGTAATGCGCACCTGACCAACTGGACAATCTCCATCCATGTAAATATACTGCATACAATCTTCTCTCCTCAGAAGATTATGATACCACTTCACATGTTCTTCATAAGATATCTCTGCCGTAGAAAAAGAATTTTTTCTTACCACTGAATCATTTGCCCATTGAAAGAGCAAATCCATATCCTCAATTGTTGCTTTTCTTAAATACTGTTGCATACCATTCTCCACAACTATTCTCTTCCAATCATTTCAAAAGCGAGCGGTGTTCCTCTTTTTATATCCGTAAGCGCAGTCTGCCCTAAAACCTCTTTAAAATACTTTGGCTGCAAACCATATCCCGGTCTGATTATCCTAATATTATCCTCTGTCAGATTTTCACCCTTTTTTATATCTTTCACGCAGAAAACAGAGCGTCTGAACTGTAAATTTTTCTTTTCCTGCTCCGATGGTCCGTATTTCACACAGCCAATCGCTTTTTCTGCCTGTCTGATATCCGCTACCATCTGTTTAAACTCCGCCGGATTCATGGAAAAAGAAGAGTCTGGATTCTCAATAGAACGATCTATGCAGAAATGTTTTTCAATGATTGTCGCTCCGAGTGCAACTGCCGTCACAGCTCCGACAGAACCCATCGAATGATCGGACAGACCATATGGAACTCCAAATGTTTCTCCCATATTCTGCATGGTTCTTAAATTCATCTCATCTGTAATTGCCGGATATGCACTTGCACACCGAAGCAATGCAAAATTATCATTACCCTGATTCCTTACTGCTGCCACCGCCTCATCAATTTCTGCCAAAGTTGCCATACCTGTTGACATAATCATTGGCTTGCCTTTGGAAGCTACATATTCAATCAACGGAATATCCACCAGCTCAAAAGATGCAATTTTATAAAATTCAATACCAATTCCTTCTAAGAAATCAACTGACGTATTATCAAATGGTGTTGAAAAGAAATCTATTCCTGCCTTTTTGGCTTCTTCAAACAGTTCTCCCTGCCATTCCCACGGCGTATATGCTTTCTGGTAAAGCTGGTACAGATTTTCTCCATTCCAGGTTCCATCCGAAATATGAAAATAAGAGTTATCACAGTCAATTGTCAGGGTGTCCGGTGTATAGGTCTGAATTTTCACACAGTCAGCACCAGCCTCTTTTGCCGCATGTATAATCTCCTTTGCTCTGACAATGTCTCCCGCATGATTTGCTGACATCTCAGCTATGATATATGCCGGATTTCCTTTTCCAATCTCGCGCGTTCCTATTTTCATCCTACAATCTGCCTTTCTCTTTTAGCAAACGGTATTTCATTTCCGCCAGTTCCCAGTCCGTCTCATTATCAATATCCTGAACTTCCAGCTCTGATATGATCATTCCCGCAGTGTTATCCGTCACAAGTTTTTTCTCTTTTTCAAACGATTCTACCCGAAATACATAAAACTGTCCGCAATCGTGATAGATTTCTTCTAAGTCCTGCGACCGTTTCATTGCATATTCCTGCCACTTGTATTCCAATTTTCCATCATTTATCACCATTCCCCTTAACGGCGGAAATGAAAATGGTACAACCGGAATCACACTGTCCTTCTTTTCATTCACAAGCATATCCATTGCCTGTCTTAACTTGTTCCCTGTCACAAACGGTGCTGTGGGATAAATACAGCAGGCATTCTCATATCTTATGCCACGTTCTTTATACTTCTCCAGAACTTCCATCAGAACGTCGGCTGTAGTTGCATAATCACTGGATGTCTCTGCACTGCGCATAAATGGAACTTCTGCCTCTGCATTCTTCGCAATTTCAGCAATTTTATTATCATCTGTCGAAACCATTACCGTATCAAAAATGCCCGCCTGCTTAGCCGCTTCAATAGAATACTCGATAATTGGTTTTCCACAAAATTCTTTTCTGTTCTTATGCGGAATCCTTTTACTTCCGCCTCTTGCAGTTATAATTGCGATATTCATAATCTTAATGTTCCTCTACATTCTCCAACAATCTCTTTAAGTCATCCACAGACAGCCACTCTGAATTATTTCCAGAGCTATATTCAAATCCCTGCTCTACCCTTTTTCCACCTGCCTGAATTTTAGAAGTGTTCCACCAGTCAAAATGAGGATATACAATGAAATGTTTATCATATTCATAGGTAAGCATCGAATCTTCTCTTGTTACCATCACTTCATGAAGTTTCTCACCTTCACGGATACCGACCTCCGGCATCTCACAGCCCGGTAAGATAGCCTGTGCTAAATCTGTGATTTTAAAAGAAGGGATTTTTGAAATAAATGTTTCTCCGCCTTTCGCCTCTGACAATGCTTTGATCACAAGCTGCACACCTTCATCTAGACTGATCCAGAATCTTGTCATACGGTAATCTGTAATTGGAAGCTCTTTTCCACCATTTGCAACAATTTCCCGGAAAAATGGAATAACAGACCCACGGCTTCCGGCAACGTTTCCATAACGCACGATAGAAAAACATACATCTTTTGCACCGGAATATGCATTCGCTGCAATAAATAATTTGTCCGATACTAACTTAGTTCCACCATATAAATTGATAGGATTTACTGCTTTATCTGTTGACAGCGCAACTACACGCTTTACGCCACAGTCCAGTGCTGCATCTACAATATTCATTGCTCCATCAATATTAGTCTTTACAGCTTCCATCGGGTTGTATTCACATGCTGGAACCTGCTTTAATGCTGCTGCATGAACTACATAATCCACACCATCAAAAGCACGGTATAATCTGTCTTTATCACGTACATCCCCGATAAAGAAGCGCAACTTGTCCTTATACTTTTTGAATTTATTTGCCATATTAAATTGTTTAAATTCATCTCTGGAATAGATAATGATTTTTTTCGGTTCATAATGTTCTAACACATACTGTGTGAATGCATTACCAAAAGATCCGGTTCCTCCGGTTACTAGAATTATTTTTCCGTTTAACATTTTTGCCTCCATGCATTTTTCTCTGATTCTTCATGAATCTACTATATATTATCAAATTTCATGATCATAATCTCTCATTGTTTGATATAAAGCTGTTGAAAACTGTTTTGTAGTATATACCTCACAATCACCATATACTTTTTGACACCTTTCTTCAAATTGTTTTAATATAAAGCACAGCCTCTCGATAACAGAAATATAATCAGGATTTTGTTTTTTACTTTGCAACATGATTCTTTCAAACAAATAACAGATACTAATATTTTGAAGTAATAATGAATAATTTTTGCTAAATTCTAAACTCATTGTTAATGCCTCATTTACTCCAAACATACTATAACATTCCGCAATCGAGTCAGCAATAGAGTTTCTTTCATAAAAAAGTTCAACAACCGCATTCATCAACAGCTCTGCTTCTGTTTTCATGAAACTCTTATTGACTTCTGTTGCATTTTCATAATAAACCTGTTCTTCTAATTGACATTTATGGTCTAATGAGACAAGCCATTGTGCAACCGCAGGACAGGACAAACATATGTTTTCTATAAATAAATCTCCATGCTCTGAAACAAAACGCGGATATGCCCTACATGTATTAGAGAGAAATTCTTCTCCATATTCTTTTTGAATACTACATAACCCATTTTCTGTAATAAACGGATATTTCCCCATATGCTTTATTATTGTATGTGGTTTTGTGGATTTAATTTTCTTATCTAAATCTGAAATATTCATATTTACATATTTATTATAAGTTGATTCATCAATACTTATGCTCCATCTTTCACAACAACAATTATCTGGGCATCTTTCCATTAGACATTGAAATTGATCAAAATATTCTATTTTTATAATTTTTATCATTTTTATTTATCCAATCTATTTTTATAGTTTATAATTATATCGGTATAACCTTCAAAATCTTTACAAACCTATATTCTTAATATACAATTATGCTATAATATTCATTACGTCTAGGCAGGGTATAAAATGAACGTTTTAGTCTACAGATATGGGAGCATTTGTGAACCCGATATTATATCGGGATTTGAAACTTTAGGATTTAAAGTTTCCCAGATTACAAATGAAATAACAAATAAGAACTTAACATGGAGCGAAAGCACTAAAATTGTCAGCGAATTTTTATTAAATCATCCACAGGATTTTGTTTTCAGCATTAATTTTTTCCCACAGCTTTCAGAGGTGTGTAATATTTTTCATATCCGTTATGTCACATGGATTGTCGACTCGCCGGTTATGGAACTATATACTGCTCCAATCAAAAACTCATGGAATCGCGTTTTTATTTTTGACCATGAACAATATAACGATATTGCGCCTTTCAATCCAACTTGTGTTTTTCATTTTCCGTTAGCTGTAAATATTATGCAAAAGCAATCTGTTATTTCAAATGCCACTTCAACGATGAGAAATAAATTTAAAAGCCAGGTATCTTTTGTAGGTTCTTTATATACTGAAAAATGTCCTTTTGACAAGCTAAAAAATGCTTCTGCATATCTTATAGGATATTTAGATGGTATTATGGCTACCCAGCTAAAAATATATGGTTCTTACTTAATTGATGATGTTCTGCCAGATTCTATCGTCACAGAATTTAAGAAATGCATGCCAGGTTTTTATCAGCCGCCAATTGAAAATTATCTTACAGACCGCGATATTGTTTCCCAGCTATATATCGGAAATAAATTATCCGCACTGGAGCGTACACAGCTTTTTGACATTCTATCCAGAAACTTTCCTGTAGATTTATATACGGGAAGCGATACACGTAATTTACCTCTTGTCAATAACCGCGGCTTTGCAAAAACACTAACTGAAATGCCTATTATTTTTCATGAAAGCAACATTAATCTTAATATTACTTCAAAAGCTATTCGAAGTGGTGTTTCATTGCGTGTATTTGATATTTTTGCCTGTGAAGGATTCCTATTGTCCAACTATCAGACAGAACTTTGCGAGCTTTTTGAAATTGGCAGTGATTTTGACTACTATAGTTCTTACGAGGAACTGCTAGAAAAAACAGCTTTTTATCTAGATCATGAAAAATTACGCAAAGAAATGGCACATAATGCTTTTGAAAAAGTGTCGCAAAATTACAATTATCCTTTACGCCTCTGTCAGTTAACGGAACTCGCATATTCAAAATAACATATTGCATCGGACTGCAAACTGATGCAATACGTTATTTTTCTCTTTTACCTCTTATCTATGCATACTATTTTTTTGTGGAACCAACTTAAACATCTCTTTTCTAAAAAGTTCAATACCAATTTTATAAGCATCCATTAATAACTTTGCACTTAAAACCCCATCCATCATTTCATTTTCAATCGCATCCCGATTGAAATATTGAAATACCTTTTCCTGTACTTCATACTGTGCTTTTATTGTATAAGGTCTCAAAAGAATTGTTTCAGGACAATCCTCTATTTTCTGGATTATTTTTGAAATTTGCTGTAAGACATCTTTCATTTTCTTATAGTTACCGACTTTACATAATTGTTCAGCTTTACCGCATATCATAATTCCATTTTTAATCTCATTTTCAATCTCATCCACGCATTTCGGAATATTACATAATTTTTCATGAATCTTTGCCAGCTCTTTTTCATCCAGAAAAGCTGGAATCTGATCCCACAATTGTGTAGCATTTATTTCTCTTTTTCCGAACAATTGAAAACATTCTTCCAATGACATCTTTTGAGTTCCCGAAATATATGCACCTTGATTCGAAGTATTTATAACTTTAATCTCTTTATATCCAGCAATATAATACTCTATCCATTTTCTGTAAATATTCATATTTGCTCTTGTATACACTTTATCGCCATTGACATCGTCTACTAATATATAATCCTCTTCTTCTAATTGAATGCGATTTGCTTTTCCCTCATATGCTTTTTGTGTATGCTCCTGCATATTTGGATATGCCAGATCCTGTCCCACAAGAATAATTGTCTGAAATCCCATTAAAACTAATAATGATAATGCATTATTTGCAACTGAACCTCCTGTTGGAAGCTGGATTCCCGCTTTCCCTGTCTCCTGTATAAGTATTTTATTCAGATAAGATTCCTCATCTATCTCATAAAAATGCATTGCCTGATTTTTGCTCAATAGCTTTTCATTTGACTGCTGGGATAACACAATAGGAATACTGTTAAACTTCGGATGTTTAAATAATTCCATCGGTTTTCTGGAATCAACACTGATTGTCAAATCCGGAATAATATCATTTTCTAACAATGTATTCAGTGCTGTATCCACTGCTAAAACAAATCCTCTTTTTTTTAATTCTCTTAATGGCGCTATATTTTCATCCAAAGACGGACCTGCTGCAACAAGAATTGCCGGTATGTCTTCCCATCCCAACAACTTAACACACCCGAATAACTGTTGCACAGAATATTGATGTATGATGTCATCGAAAAGTTTATACATATTATTTGTAATTTCGTCTATACGTTCTAATTGTGTATTTCTCGTATAGATTACTAATTTCATTACATCTTCGATTGTCTCTCTAAACTTCTGGTAATCATCACTAAAGATACGGTCATAATTTGGCAGAACTGCCATATTAACTAAATTGAAATTTGTATAATCAATAACATCCTGTAGATGGTGATAAAATAGTTCGTCATTTACATTTTTTACATATAATCGGACATGATTATTTTTTATTATATCTAACCAGATATCCCGGTCGATCGCTTCATTAAAAATTTCTATGGAAGGTTCGTATATCCAAAAAGCACACTCTGATTGACATTCCATTAATTTCTTTATCGAAATTCCGTCGCTCATTCCAAAAACAATAAAAATGGAATGTTCATTCGTCTTGACTGTAGCAAACTGCTTTGCCCATATTCCTGATGCACTCTTCGGACTCATAGAACTGTTTAACTGCCACTTTACTTTTCCGTCATCATAAGTCTGTATCGCCTCTGTTTCATTAATCATGACAGTCTCCACTCTGCCCTCTGCTTCTATTGCAGATAAGAGCTCCATTATCTTTTCACTTTTCATTTCTTTCTGTTTTTGTTCTATGATTTCTACAAATTTTTGTTTATTTCCACTTATCATTTTTTCTTCTGACAATAACCCCTTCATTCGCACTATCTGCTCCCAGATTATCCACTCTTTCTTCATCTTCAAAGTTTTATGCCATTTCTTCATCTCTAAGATACAATTTTCACAATCTGATGCGTACTCCAGCGTAATAAATATGATCGCATATACAGAATTACGCTTACATAATTCTACTAATTCCGTATTTTCTGACAACCCATATTCTATTCTTTTTAATTTAAATTTTAGTTTCCTAATATTTAGCCTTATTTCTTCCCACGATAACCCTGTTTTCCAAAATATATTCTCACCAATGTTTTTTTCTTCCAAATGGTCAATTTGTGTCAGCAAAAAAACTCCTGTAGCCCAAGATGAACTTTCCCCTTCATTTTCACAAAAGTATCCCACAATTGATATCTTTCGCCATTGTTTACCATGTACTGCATTTTTCGCTTTAATTCCTGCACTGTCTTTTCCAGTTCTGCATAATCGTCTGATGTCAATCTGTTTTCAAACTTTTTTATATCCTGATATTCCTGACAAAAAACTTTCTGATACAAAAAATACTTTTCCAAATGACTATATGTATTATCATGATAGCACCACGCCTCACCCTGATACGGAACTACCACTTTATATCCCACACGTCTAAATTCCTCACACTGCGAAATATCATAAAAATCCCAACCGTCAAACAGATCACTCCGCCAATCCACATCATATTGCGTTATAAGTATCAATTCATCAACAGTTTCTACTTCTGTAAATTTTTCACTCTCTATAGGTTCTTTTTTATGCTCCCACCATTAAAAGTTACATTTCCTACATCCCAATCCGCCGCAACTAATAATTTTTCTGGTAATTCTTTTCTTCCTACCATTCCAATCAATCCTATTTGATTGTCTTCCTGAAATATTTCTATTACCTTTTTTAAGAAATTTCTGTTGTGTATAAAAACGTCCTGGTGCATATAAATCTTATATTTAGCATCACACGACTGCATAGCTGCCTGATATCCTGCTGCCATACAGTCTGCTCCCTGTACTGCAACTGTATCAATGGTATATCCCACTGGAACATTTAATTGCTCTATATAATACAATGCTTCCTCATATTCTACCGTATCATTTACACATGTAATAAACGCAATACTTTTTTCATTCATGAAAGCATCCTCGCAACCACAGAATATTGATATACCTGATACATATTTTCAGAAACATTCTCCGATATACTCATTAGCTTAGGAATTAATTCTTCCTGATGTGATGTTAATTTATAAATAACCCCTTGTAATTTTTCAATATCATATCCTGTCTCCGTAAACATTTTTATGATTTCTTTTTGCGTAAACAGATGAATATGCGTTCTATCAAGCAAACCTACTTCTGTATATCGAAATTCTCCTCTTAATAACTGTTCCATCACCGATACATGCATTACATTTGGTATACTGGCAACAATACATCCTTCCTTTTTTAACAATGTTCTACAATACTCAATTGTTTTTAAAGGATTATGTAAATGCTCTAATACGTCTCCAAAAATGATATAATCAAATTTTTCACCAAAATCAACATCTTCTTCCTCAATGTTTCCATAACAGATATCTGCAACATGTTTTCCTACATTAACAGAACTTTTATTAATTTCCAATCCATAGATTTTGCAATTCGGATGTGCATTTTTGATGCCCAGCAGATTTGCTCCCATATCACACCCCACTTCAAGAACAGAAAACTTTTCCTCAGATGCCCTGTCAATGAGTAAATTGAATTTATTATTTGCCGCTAGCATAAAATAATTTGTATTCCACTTTTTTCTAAGATAACGTCGATCTGCCATACATAGCTGATTTATCCATCCAGCACTCTCTTTCTTCGTCTCTATTTCATACACATATGCATTTCGTGAAATCATGTTTCTATAACCTGCCAGTAACGTACGCAGCTGGAAATCTACCATTATATCTGTATATGCCAAATTTTCATCAAATTTACCTACACTATTGATAATTTTTGTGTTAAAACAATAGCATAATCCCTCAGTCCCTACTACTTCAAAATCGTTCTCCTCCATGCTTGTATTTTCAATTTCTAACAAGTCTCCATATGATCGTATATTAGCATCCTGTTCATACACCTGACCATTTGCTCGACAGCCTGCCACACCATTTCTTTCATTCCCACACAACGTATCTATCATAGCTGTTATTGTTTTTTTCCCTACTCGTACCTGTGGCCAAATAACACAAATATATTCTTGAACATCGAAGTTATCAATCACTTCATTTAATACTTTCCCGACTGTCTGTACACCCTCATCAAAATACACATACTCTATTTCCTGTGATTCTAACCATTTTTGTGTACCGTCTGTTGAACCGTTATTTACAACTATAATATTTATGTTTGGATAATTAGCTTCTATTAACTCTACACATTGTTTTAAATTTTCTTCTTCATTCCAACTTGGAATTACGACTGTAATATTTTCTATATTCACCATAACTTTTAATTTTCCTTTACTAAACGAATAATATCATCCAGCCGTTCATCATAATTAAAAAATTTACCTATTTTTTCATACCCTGAAACAGCTATTTTTTCTCGTATCTGTGGATTTTTTAAATAAAATTCTACTTTTTCGTTCAGTTCTTCCATATCTCCATAATAATCATAATCCTCTCCTGCCTGAAAATAATCTTCCATTTCTGCCTGATAATTTGTAATCAGAAATCCCCCTGCCCCCATTATATCTAGTATACGTTCCGGGATCCCTGTCCTAATACTTTTTAACGTAATGTTCAAATTAATATCCGAACCAGAAAATACTTCCGCCATTTCTGTATAATAATTCACAGTTCCCATATAGTGAATTTTCGGTAAATATTCCGGTTTTCTTCCACTAAATAAATAGGTGTCATATTGACTGGAAAGCCTCTGTAATGCTTCTTTCCGCTCTAATGCAGTGACTTTCCGTTTTAAAAAATATTCTTCATATACATACGAATCTGTTTCAACACCCTCTTTATTTTCTCCTATATTATAGGGTACATTTTTTTTCAATTCTTCTAACACTCTTAACGGTATAGCATTTTTAATAACATCCACACCATACAATACCTTTTGCATCTGTATTAATCCATCCATATATCCCTTGGAAAAATCTGATACTTTTGACAATTTGCCATACAAATTATTTGTGGGTTCATCATACATAGACCCCACAAATGAAACAGGCATTTGAGGATATTTTTTCTGCGTGTTACTTTGTAAAAAGGGACTATTCCATGTATTTGATGCTAATGGCATATGAAAAACTCTTTGTAAGCCAATCTCTTTCAGTTCCTTATACATTGCATAATCAAACAAAAACACGTAGTTTGTATCATATACCATTGTATAAGAATACAGTGCGACTAATGGACTGTCATACACCCAGCTGATATACTTTAATCCGCATCTATAGCAGACTTCCGCAAGAACCGGATAATAATTAAACGAGACAAGGTAATCATACCTTGCCTGCTTAATTTCTTTTTCGAGTTCTTCTTCTAATGAAGCAATCCTTCTTCTTCCATCAATATCTGTCTGTCTTGTCTTAACCTGCCACCCTTTTTTTCTCATTGCATCTGCGAGATTCGGTGCACCTATACTTTTATTATCAATCAAATATATTTCCATATATATAATTTCCTATTTTACTTACCATCATTTATCAAATTTAAAATCTCATATTCTAAAACATCTGCCAGATAAATAATATCTCCACCCTGATATGCGTCCAGCAAATCTTTAATCTGGCAAATTATTCCGTTTATATCTGCTTCATTCATTTGCTGCAATTGAGAAACCAGATTGTTCATTTCACCTATTATTACTTTCAAATTATTATTTGTTTCATTACTCACATTATTCTGTCGTAATTGTATGACCGTATCTTTTATTAATAATTTATCCATCTTCTATTCCTATTAAAAAAGGAGTCGGTAATACCGACTCCTTTTAAATTTTGCACAATTACTGTAACAGAGAAAGAACTCCCTGTGTAGACTGGTTAGCCTGAGCAAGCATAGACTGTCCTGCCTGTGCAAGAATGTTGTTCTTGCTGTATTCAACCATCTCTTCTGCCATATCTGTATCACGGATACGTGATTCTGCTGAAGATGTATTCTCAGAAACATTGTCTAAGTTAGCAATTGTATGCTCTAATCTGTTCTGTAATGCACCAAGTGCAGAACGCTGAGCAGATACTTTAGAGATTGCGCCCTGAACCTTTGTCATAGTTGCACCTGCTGCGCCGAATGAATCAACAGCAACTGATTTAATTCCTAAGTCCTCAGCTTTCATAGAGGCGATTGAGATCTTGATTGCCTGACCAGAAAGTGCTCCAACCTGAAGATTCTTACCTTTGAAATTACCATCTAACAGATTCTGTGTATTGAACTGTGTAGTGGTAGCAATACGGTCAATTTCAGATGTAAGTGCATCAATTTCCTGCTTGATGGCAGTTCTATCAGATGTTGTATTTGTATCATTAGCTGCCTGTGTAGCTAATTCATTCATACGCTGTAAGATAGAATGTGTCTCATTTAATGCACCTTCAGCAGACTGAATAGCTGAAATACCATCCTGAGCATTATCAGAAGCTTTGTTAAGACCTCTGATCTGGCTTCTCATTTTCTCAGAAATTGTTAAACCAGCAGCATCATCACCTGCACGGTTGATTTTATATCCAGAAGATAATTTCTCTGAAGATTTTGCCTGTGCTCCTGTTGTGATTCCTAACTGTCTGTTAGCGTTCATTGCTGATAAATTGTGCTGTACTACCATTATTTTTTCCTCCTTGAATGTAATGCAGCCTCCATGCTGCATCTGTACTTTATGTACTTGTTTTTTGTTACATTAGGCTTAAATTCTCCCAGCCGTACGCTCTGCTTGAACTTCCACCTGCAAGTAATTTTCTTTACTTGACTTATATATCGGAGATTCCCTCCAATACTTTATAGCAAAAAAAGATTTTTTTCTTTTTTCCTATCAATTATTTCTTATTGTCAAGAAAATGCGGTTCCACATAGCCCTTCTTCATCATATTCTTGTAGTATTGGTTCACAACTTTCTGGCTGGAACGGATTTCTTTTACCTGTTTCTTCACACTTGCGAACTTCTGCTCCATCAATTGCTTATTTCTGGCTTCCTGTGCCTGAATTTCCATGCTTCTGTCTGTTAACGTGCGTATACAGCCCTGCATTTTAAGAATTTCATCCTTATAGAGTTCTTTATTCGTCTGCAGTTCCTCGCGTACTTTTTCATAAAGCTTTTCAAAGCCATTATCCAACAGCTCTAACTGTTCTATGAGTTTTGATTTTTCTTCTACTGTCTTATCAAAGTCGTCCGGATCTAAAGATGGATTCTCCAGTTCTTCTTTCTGACGCTTATTGATCTGTATGATGCTGTTTAAAACCTTCTCTTTCTTCTGAAGGCTTTGTAGCATGATCGTAATATACTGGTTGTCTGCCATAGTACCATTCTCCATTAATGTGTTCTGCCGGTACGCATCACTTCTTTCCAGGTGTCACGCATGGTACGCAGATGTTTTAACACTTCTTCCATAATCTCTTTATCTTTTTTCATATTAGCTTCACGAAGCCTGATCATCAGATACGAATATACCTCGTCAAAGTCTTTTGCAACCGGATATTTATGATCTAATGTGGATTGAAATTCTTCAATAATCCGTTCTACTTTGATAATATTCGTATGTGCTTTCTGAATATCCTTTTCCTCAATCCCGACGATTGCAAGATTGGCAAATTTAATTGCTCCCTCATACAGCATCAGTGTCAGCTCCGCCGGTGATGCTGTCATAATTTTGTTGTTAGCATACGCTGCATATCCCTGATTCGCTAACATAATACCCTCCTGGTCTTTATTGTGTATTAAGCAGAGCAGATATATTCTATCCACTCTGCTTTTTAGCTTATAATTCTAAGTATTTCTATTTCCCATTATACCAAATATCAACCGCCAAATAAACCACTTAATGATGATGTCTGGCTGTTCAGTTTAGAAAGTGCCGTCTCCATAGAAGAGAACTTTTTATAATAATAATCTTCTTTGTCCTGTAATTTTTCTTCCCATTTTTTGATCAGATCTGTGTAATCACTATACTCTGATGCCATTTCCTTATCATTATATACAGTATAAATACTACTCAAGGATGAGGACTGCATTTTGGTATGAACTGACTTATATAAGTTATCTGCCAGTCCCTGCATGAAATTGATCACTGTATCCGGATCATTGGTGATTGCAGTCATCAGCTTATCTGCATTACCGGAAGAATTAGCATCATCTTCATCGCCATCAATATGATATGCATTCTGCTGATTCTTTGGTGCATTCAGATAACCCAATGTCTTGATTCCGAAATTGGACAAATACATTTTCTTTCCGTTTACCTCAACCGCACCGCTCATTGCAGAAGTCATGGCACTCATAAGGCTTTCCAGATTATCATCACGTCTCAGCAGGGAATCTTTGATTTTCTGCTCCCATTTCTCTACTTCTGTGTCAGACATCTCATCCTTTTCATCATCTGTCAGCGGTTCATAGCCCTTTGCAGAATCTGCATTGTACAAGGATGTGATCTCATTGATCAGGCTGTTGTACTGTGACAGGAAGTCCTTGATCTTATCATAGATTCCCTGCGTGTCAGTAGATGTTGTGATACTGATCGCATTCGCATCTCCATCACCAGTTACAACCTGTGCCGTAATGTTTAATCCATTGACAGAAAAGTTGTTGGTACTTCCTGTATATTGGATACCATTTAATGTAATCTCTGCATCACAGCCATCGATTTTCTTGGCATCTGTATTGTATTCAATACTTGTGTTATTTGCAATGTCGTGTGCTGACTGTACCTGTTTTACAAATGAAGCAATCGCAGCATTTTTTTCTGTACCGTTTTCCATTGCGGCAATATCAGCGAGCACCTGATTATTATCCATGGTCTTCTGGCTGGTATTCATTGTCGTTTTGTTGGTGGCGATAGCCGCGGCAAATGTATTGGTAAGGTCTGTTACGCCCTGTGCCGCATTTTGGTCATAAGCCGTATGTACTTTATCGATAATGCTCTTTCTGGAATACTCATTACTATCCTCTAAAGTGGTATCAGCCGTATTTTCATAAGTATTCACTGTGCCGACATTCGTTGCCAATGTAGAGAGATATGAACTCATATCTTCGTCTGACAATTTCATTTCATCCTGTGCCTTTTTTGCCAGATCTGTATAAGCGGTCGTTCCGGATTTTGCGTTGCTCAACTCGTTAGAGTCCTTGGTATAAACGGTCTTTGTCGCCTCTTCTTTTTTGCTGGCTTCAAAAGCGACCGTTTTCCCATCAGCTGTCTTTTCCCAGCTGCCGTTGACTTTTCTTCCGGTTGTCTCAACTAAATTGCTGCCGTCCACAAAATATTTTTTTCCGTCTTTATCTACATAAAGTCCGTTCTCATCTTCACTGTACTCATTGCCGTCTGATGCAGTGATCTTGTTGTATTTTACTTCACTTGCTGTAGCAGTATAATATTTTGTTACAGAATCAGTTGTCTCACTCTGGATGTAGCTTTTATTCCCACTTGCATCTGTATAAGAATAAATGACGCTTCCATCATCGTTTGTCTTTTCAGTCTTATAAATATTGCCATTGCTGTCCATGACAGACTGTGCACGGTCTGTTGCTGACATCTGGAGTAACTGTGTCAACTGCTCCTGCTGTGCTGGATTTAATTTACTCTTTGCAAATGCATCTTTCATTGCCGCATACGCAGATGCATAACCATAGCCTGCGCTTATGTTGCTGTTCTGGGCATCAGCTGTCTTATATGCGGTCTGGGCATCCTGATAGGCTTTGATCGCTTCATTTACTTTTGCTGTGATACCTGACTGCGTTCCATCACCATAATACTGCATGTAGGTTTTATAGGTTGCGTCTGTTGCATCTGATTTTACATTCAATCCCAGTTTCGTCAGCGCATTCGCCCCATCCACATTGCCACCGGTCAGTGTAAAGTCATTGTCCTTACCGGTATCTTTGGAGCTCACGAAGATACGTTTGTTGATATCATCATAGCTTGCATTCACGCCGGCTTCTTTCAAAGAATTGATAAAGCTGTTGACCGTAGTGCCCTGGCTGACTTCGATATTCTTCTTTGTGCCATCACCTTTTGTCAAGGTGATCGTACCGTTTCCGCCTATGTAACCCAGCTCAGCGAGTGTGGTTCCGGTTGTAGTGCTGTCATCTAATTTACCACCGGTCAGGTATCCTGCCTGTGCTACCTTAAGGATGTTGAGCTTCTGTGTACCATTTGGTGCAGAGCTGCTGGCTGTAACCGTCGCTTTTGTGGAATCAGATACTTTGGTTGATTTCAAATTGTAGTTTTTAGAGAAACGCAGACTATCCAAGCTTGTGTAGAAGCTGTATACTTTCGTATTCAGTGTCTTCCATGCATCCTGTTTCCAAGAGAGCTTGGTCTGTGCTTTTTTGTATTTATTGGTCTTGTAACTGTAAGAAGATACTAATGCAGAGATAATCGCTTCGGTATCTAATCCTGAGTTCAAACCTGTGATTCTGATTGGCATAATCCTGCTCCTTTCAGTTTTGTAACTTGTTTATATCGTTTTCTGTTTTCATCTGTCACTTGTCTATTGCTGCTCCTGTCTTTTGGACAGTGATCTACAGTTTCTTATCCACTAATAATCCTGCCATCTCCCAGACTTTTGCGATCATGTCCAGGGTTTTCTCCGGCGGATATTCTTTCAGGACTTTCTTCGTGTCTTTGTCAACGATCTTGATAGTGACACGGTTGGTTGCATCATGGATTCCGAAGACTGCCTCGGAATTGTGCGCCTTTTTATTGATCTCGTCAACTGCTTTCCTGATCTGGGAATTCTCGGAGATCGTCTGCTTTGCCTGACTGTCGTCCCGGTTTCCGTCTTTGCCGTTTTTGTCAGTCTCTTTCGTGTCGATCTGAATGGTTTTCTTCATGAGATCGTCAGAAGCTGCTGCGTTGGATGCAGTTTCCACTTTTGCCTGACTCTCTGCTTTTACATCTGATGCGGATGAACTTCCCGCGTAGGACATCCCTGCCCCTTTCATAGCCTCTATTGCCATTGTTCTACACCTCCGTGTGCATAAGCTTGTGTTCTTCCATGGTTGCGGTCCGGATCTCTACAAATGCCGGAACGCTTATTTTTCTAAATCATATATCGGTAGTTTTCCTGTAAAATTAATAGCTGTCATGCAATTTCCTGCTTTGTGCCGCTATTGTTATCTGATCAGGGTTTCATTTTAGCAAAATATAGGATATAATTCAATCGCACCGGAAATTGAGCCCGCAATGCGTTTATGTTTTTTACTATTATAAATAGGAAAGGATATTGTTTATTATGTTATATATCATGAGACACGGAAAAACTGACTGGAATGCAGTCCACCGCCTGCAGGGAAGCGAAGATATTCCTTTAAATGAAGAAGGCCGCCAGATGGCGAGAGACGCGCGGAAAAAGTATGGGGATCTGCGATTTGATATCTGCTATTGTTCGCCCTTGCAGCGTGCGCAGGAGACTGCTGAAATTTTTCTGGAAGGGAGCGGCACGCCGATCCTGACGGACGACCGCCTCCGCGAGATGGGATTTGGCATGTATGAAGGAACAGAACATGTCACACAGAAACCGGAATGTCCGGTATACACGTTGTTCCATGATCCTGTCCATTATCATGCTGTAGATGGTGCGGAAAGTCTTGAGCATTTGTATGCCCGCAGCGGCTCTTTTATCCACGATGTTTTAACGCCGGAAGTTGTTTCCGGAAAAAATGTACTGATCGTCGCCCATGGAGCCTTAGACTGCAGCCTGATCTGCCAGTATGAAGAGATTCCTCTTGAGCATTTTTGGGATCAGCTGCTCGGTAACTGCGAGCTTAGAAGATTAGTTTCATCAGCCAATGTGTGAAAACAGATACTGCAGAACGTCATCTGTGAATTTTATCGCATGCACACCAATGAATGTGGAGCCGTCTTCCTGCTTTTCTTCGCGGGAAACCTCCGCATACATGATCAGTGTTTCTGCCACAATGATCACCTGTTTTCCGAGAAGGCCTTCATGCCCCTCCGGCACACAGATTCCCATGCCTAACGGACTGATGTCTTTCACGTCCACGTAAATTTTTTCCTGTGTATCGCAGATTACGACAACACCATTTGTCTTGTATTCTACCCTCGATATTTCTCTTCTTTCTTCCATGAGTACCCCCTGTTTTTATCATTTCTGTCCTGACTGCCCTGTACAGGCAGAATTGTCTGTATCAGATTGTCTGCATTATTCAAAGATCTCCTGTACATCATCCAGATTTCCGTCTCCGGTGAGAAGCAATGTCACTCTGCTCTCCGCCTGGCTGATATCCGTGGTCGCCTCAACGCAGAGTTCGCCGTTCTGATTATAAAGTGCCCACTGAAAATCTGTGATCTCCACCGGCCACTCTACCGGCATGGAAACAGACTGTCCATCTGCGATTGCACTGATATTGTATTGTTCGCCGCTAATCGGATCGATCACAGAAAACATCCCAATGTCGATGCCGCACTCGTTTGTGGCTGTGATGATGATGCTTTTACGTTCTGCATATTCAGAAGATTCTGTGCTTTCCACGGCTTCTGCTGCCGCTTGGGCTGTCCCGGCTACTTCCGTTGACTCTTCCGATCCGCCGACGGTTTCCGCAGGTTCTTCTGTCGTTTGCCGGCTGTCTCCGGATGTCTGCTCCGTGGCGACTGGCGCCTGATCCTGATGATCTGTTTTTCCGCAGGAAGTCAGGAGCATTATGCCAAGAAGCATGCAGATTATGAGTGTTTTCTTTTTTTTCATAGATTTTGTTTCCTTGTATACAAATTACGGATCATATTTTTCCTGTTTTCAGAATACTCCGTATTTTATTTTTTTGCAATGGATGTTTTAGAAAAGGCGCACCTTTTGGATGCGCCTTACTGTTAAAATTTATTTCTCATCTTTCTGAGCTGCTTCTGCTTTTTTCTTTTTATTTCTGCGGTACATTTCCTCGCCGGTTACACCAAGAAGTGCAATGATGAGTAACCACCACCAGGACATTTTCTCCTGCTGCATGTTTTTCACTGCGCCAGCCTCTGCTGCAAGTGGAGTTTCCTCATCGGCAATTGTCGAGCTCTCCTGTGCTCCGTTCGCTGCAAGAGGTGTCTCCTCGTCCGCAATTGTCACATCTGTGTCAGCGTCCGCATCTGTGTCAGCATCAGCTGCGGCATTTGCATTTGCAACCGCTGCTGTTCTCGTTACTGCCGCTGGTGTTGCAGCTGCTGCAAGCGCTACCGGTGTCTCTGCAATCTGAACCGGTGCTGCATCTGCTGTGGCTGTTGTAACAATTGTGGCTGCACTTGCCGGAGCCGCTGCTGTAGTTACAGTGCCTGCAGGTGTTGTGGCTGCGCCGCCCGGTGTCGTCTCAGTACCGGATGGGGTAGTTGCGCCGCCCGGTGTCGTTTCAGTGCCGGATGGGGTAGTTGTGCCACCCGGTGTCGTTGTGGAACCGCCTTCGCCCGGAGCCGGTGCAGGGGTGAGTTCTGTGATCTTATCAGCCAGTGTTTCTCCTGCAATTCCTAACTTATCTGTCAGGTCTTTTGCCATGTCCTCTGCCTCTTTTAATTTTATCTCTGCCGCGCTGATCTGTCCCTCTAACTCTTTTACCTGATCTGCTGTGTAGTTCTGGCTTGCAAGAAGTGCTGTAAGCTTATCCTTTAAGCTGTCCGCATCTGCTTTTGCTTTATCAACTTTTTCCACCGCATTCTTTGCTGCGTCAATGATCGCATCCGCTTTTGCTACTTTCTCTGCTCTTTCAGCCTCCGCTTTTAATGCTGCATCTTTGAAATCATAGAAGCTCTTTAAGCTTTCATGTCCCGGGAAACGATTATCATCTTTTCCGGTGAGCCAGATTCCTTCATTGATTTCTCCTGTTTTCTTATATTCATCATAATATTTGTTGCTTGTATAAGCTGTTTTTTCCTCTGCCTTGGCAGTCTGATTGTATTTCTGTGTTTCCACGGTCTGCGCACCAAGATCTTTGGAATTTTTCTGCTGATAAGTTCCGGTGTAGGAAACGGATAAGGTTGTGGAGCTGTTCTTCTCGTCAACAACTGCCTGATCCGTTGTCTTCTCTCCCTCTGTGAATGTGTCATCGGCATAATGGATTTTGATTGCTACGTTGGAGTTATGTTTTCCATTCCAGCCTTCATAACCGTTAATATGCAGTTCTCCCGTTTTCAGGTTGTCTTTAATCTTCTTATTCTGGGAAACCGCATCTCCAAGAAGTTTTTCTGCATCTGCTTTTGCAGCATCATATACCTGATCCTTTAACGCTTCCAGATTCGTATTGTCTGCTGCATTTACAGCATTTGTCTTGGATTCCACAGCGTTTGCTTTTGCAGTCACTGTCTGCGAATAAGTAATAACGATCGTGCCTGAAAATACGTTTTTATAAGCAGCAGAATCTGCACCCCAGTCTACCCATCTGCCGGAAGTATTTTTGTACTTATCTACAGCATTCACTTTTGCATTATCTGTATTAATACTTTCGATCTTATAATCGCCGCCAAGCAGGTTCTCTAACGCCTCTTTGTTGGTGAATTTAGCAAAAAGTTCCTTTGCTGCAATCTCGGCATTTTTCTTCTCGTATTTATCGTTATCATTATTGATTTTTTTCATTTCAACAACAATTTTCGATAAATCAATAGTTGTCGTAAATGTAGTTTTCTGGCTTACGGTCACATCTGCAGTCGCTGTTGCGCTCATGGACGTCTCGACATCTTTATCTCCGTCTTTCAATGCTGCTTTTTTATCGGCCAGATCCTTTTCTGCTGCCTCGACATTGTCATATGTCTTATCAGAAGATAATTTAGTTTCCGTGTATGTAATCTCGGAAACGTTTTGTTTTACCGTTTTGACCAGTTTGCCATTTTCATCCACTGAATAGGTGGTCTTTTTCTCACCGGAAGTTTCATATTGTTCACTGTTATAGTTATCGTTCACCTCAACGTCCTTAGAAGCTGAGTCGACCACATAGAACTGTCCACCTATATTTACGATTGTGTATACCACTCCGTTATTCTCATAAACTGCGGTATCCTGATCATTCTGAAGCTTATCTGCCGGGAAGTTCTCTGCATTGATATTGAATGCAAGGCTTCCGTCTGTGCCCTTCACATCATAGGAAACCACTTCTTCTGCCTTCTCGAAAATAACAAGATCATCGCGGGTATCGTTGAGCTTGTAGTTCAGATATACGGTTTGTGTGTCACCTGCCACATCTTTGTAAGTCACCTCACAATAGTTTTTGTTATCATTCCGATTCCAGGTCCACTTGCAGTCAACAAGTTCTCCCTTGGCAAGTTCCGGAATGTAGTAATTCTTAAGGATCACTTTGAACAGCTCATCTTCTTTTCTCCAGTTTGTGGAGGTATCCCCTGCACGTTCTTTTTCCAGAGCGATGATCTCAAGTGCTGCTTTCTGTGCATCGGTAAGCTCCGGAATTGCTGTTTTTGCTTCCTCTGCTGCCTCCTGAAGAGCCTTCGCTTTCTCCTGAACTGCTGCAAGATTTGCTGCGGCTGCCGCTGCCTCGGTACTTGCTTCGGCAACTGCTGTATCATAAGCTGCCTGTGCCGCCTTAAGCTCGTCTAACGCTGTATTGTATTCGGCTACTTTGCTGTCATAAGCTGCTTTGGCAGTCTCATACGCTTTCTGTGCATCGCCTACAATACCAGCTGCCTGATTGTAAGCATTCTTCGCCTCCTCAATGTCTGTTGCAGAATCAATTCCGGCTTGTGCTTTATCAAATGCGTCTTGTGCTTCCTGCTGCTCTTTCTTTGCATCATCCGCAATTGTATTTGCCTCATCTGCTTTTTTATCTGCCTTATCAAGAGCTGCGTCGGTATCTGCTGCGGCATCTGACGCATCTTTTATGCGATCCATTGTTTTGTCAACTATTTCTTCTGCCACATTCACATCTGTACCGCCTTCGAATGTTCCGTTTGCGGTAGCATCCAATACGCCTGCTGCATCTTTTGTTGTCTGGTCTGCGCCACTGTCATCCGCAATTGTTGTATCAACTGCTGCATTTACCGCATCCTTTGCTGCTTCTGTTGTTTTGCTCGTTTCTTCAGCGGCTTTCTGAACTTCTCCCACCTGTTCTGCTGCAGATTTCTGTGTTGTTACAGTTGTTGTACTCTCTTCCGGTGTTGTTTCACTGCTATTCTGTCCATCTGCATCCTCAGCAAATGCTGCAATCGGAGTAGATAATGCCATCATTGCTGCCAGTCCGACCGATAATGATCTGATCACGTTTTTGCTGGCTTTTTTGGTTAATTTTACGCCTGTAGCGTTTTCCATCATTTCCTTTTTCATCTGTGTAAACCTCTTCCTTCCATTTTAATGTTTATCTCGCTGCACTTTTGCCAAGGCTGCAAAAAAACATATTTATCCTTTTTGTTATACTAACTATAACATTCAGGGCGTTACATAAAGTGTTATAAAAAGAACTAATTTTTGAAAAATCAGAGGTTTTATAGTAGTTCTTCTAATAAACGACGCAGCATTTATAATTTAGCAACGCTGCTCGGTCTCTTTTGTGTAAGTTGCAAGATATTCCTGGGCTTGCTGCGGAGTTATTGCAAGTTTTTTCTGTAAACGTTCTAAAATGGTTTTCTCTGAAAGACCAAATTCATATCCTGCCGCAATGATTTCTTCCGCTCTTCCTTCCGCTCTTCCTGCCTGTTCTCCCTCTTTCCATGTCTCTTCAAATACGGTAAACATTTCATTTTCTCCTTTCCGCTCCAATAATTGATAATCCAGTTTACTGTTCATTACACTTGTCACTGTCCTGATCACAGTTGTATCGACATGATTCTTTTTAACATAATGAATCGCCTGCTCTTTTCTTTTTCCAGGTGTCTCCCTTTTATTGATCAACATTCCCACTAAATTGAACAAGTCTCTGTTGTTGACATTATGTAACTTTAAATTATTATTTCCAGCCTCGATCAATATCATTTTATAATCATTTACATAACGACTGAATTGCTTGGGAATATCTAACATCCCATGTAATGATACTGCGCCATCCCACGGTCGTTCACCATAATAAATAACAGCCGTGATCACTGGTATAAATTTGTCTGTTTTTCTCATTTTAGACAAAAATTCATCCGAAGATAATCCCTTGCCATTCTTATACTTTACTGCATTATTATCATACTGCTTTTTGTATGCTCCATAGTCATAACCCATTATTCTCATAGGCATTGCGTAATGAATATGTTCCTGACTCTCCATCCCAAGCATCACAAAATTGATCCCATATCTGGTAGATTTCTTGCAAATTGCAATATTATCCCGTGAAGCTTTCAGTGTTTCTGCATAATTTTTATGCTCCAATATAGAAGATTCATCTGTATCTAAATCTTCTAATTCTTCCGGTCTGATAACCGTTTTTCCATCAAACAGAACCGCATTAAAAAAATCTGAAAACCGTTCCTTGTTTTCCCAATACTTTTTTAATACTACATCTGGTTTGTTATTTCTTTTTTCTTCTAACAATAATATTCTCCTTCTATTATACTATGTACTGCATTTTTCTTTCAATAATAAACTCATGTTCACTTACCATTTGCTATATAGTTGTGGATATTGGGAATCCATGCCGATCCAGCATATATGATTTCACTCATTTGATAAAAAAAGATTTTTGCTTTACGCATTTTTAGAGTAACGGATTGCTTATATTCTGTCAAGGGATTTAAAAAAATTAAGCCAGAGGAATTTTCATGTTTTTCCTCTGGCTTAGTTTTTGATTTGTTTAATCTGTCAGATTTTCTTTCAAAGTCTTGCGCACTGCGCCCGGGCCTGCGATTTCTTTTACAAATAATTCTTCAATTTTCTCTCCGATACCGGCTTTGTAAAGATCGATGCCGAAAATATTTTCATTGGATAAAATACTCTTTAACTGTCCTGTATAGGATTCTTTCTCACCAAATTTTACATCTTTTAAGGCAGCTGTTAATTCTGCAAGCATTGGATCAGAAGATAATTCAAACTTTTCTCCCTTATCATCGACGCCAAGCAGATATCTGCACCATCCTGCAATTGCAAGTGGAATTGCTTTTAACTTCTTCGCATCCCCATACTGAGCCACATAGGCTTTGATCGTTTCGCCATAGCGAATGCCCACTTTCTGGGAGGTATCTGTTGCGATACGCTGCGGTGTATCCGGCATAAATGGATTTGGAATACGCACATTGATAACTTCATCCACAAAAGCTTCCGGTGATAAGATACCCGGATCTGTAACCACCGGCATTCCCTCTACAGGGCCGATTTCATGGACAAGCCTGTTCAGTTCCTCATCTTTCATTTCGTCTGCGATCAGGGTATAACCTAAAACGCATCCGTAGACTGCAAGTGCTGTATGCAGTGGATTTAAGCAGGTTGTAACTTTCATGCGCTCTACTTTATTTACAGTATCCCGGTCTGTCATATAGACGCCTGCCTTTTCCAATGCAGGTCTGCCATTCGGAAAATGATCTTCGATCACAAGATACTGTGGTCCCTCTGCGTTTACAAACGGCGCTATGTATGTATTTTTTGAAGTGATGACCGGTGCAATATCCTCAATGCCAAGTTCCTCCAAAGATCTGCAGACGGATTCTGCCGGTCTTGGGGTGATCTTATCGATCATTGACCATGGGAATGACACCTGATCTTCATCTGAAATGTAATTTACAAACTCGCCTGTTACATATCCTTTTTTCTCCCACTCTTTTGCCATAGTCAGAATGGAATTTCTTAATTTTTCTCCATTGTGAGAGCAGTTATCCATGGAAACTACTGCAAGAGGAGCCTTTCCTGCCTGAAAACGCTCGTACAGCAATGCGCAGACAACCGCCATTGCAGACACCGGTTTTTCAGGTCCGTTGTCAATATCTTTCTGAATAAATGGAAAATAATTTCCATCCACTCCCTTCAACGCATATCCTTTCTCCGTGATGGTAAATGAGATCATCTGGAGATTTTTATCGGAAAAGATTTCTTTTAACCGATCCCACTCCTCCGGCACTTCTGACTGCGCTTTGATTGCCTCTGCCAGAGAACCTAGCACCTTTTTATCCGTTGAGCCGTCGGCTTTTAATGTCACAGCTAAAACGAGGTTATCATACGGTCTGTATATTTTATCTACCACATCGAAATCAAACGTTTCCACACAGGTAATCCCTTTTTTCATCTCTCCGGAAGATATCAGTGTATCTGCGATCCCTCCGATAAAAATACGGAAAATATTTCCGGCTCCAAAATGTACCCACACCGGGTTTTTCTTTGTCTCTTCTGCCACTTTTTCAATATCATAAGAAGGAAGTCCGATTCCTGCGTTTTTCCACTGTTCTTTTTCCTGCAAACCCTGTAATGTCAGTTTCATCTCTGCTCTCCTTCCTTTTTTGCAGCTTCCCACAGTCCGCGAAGATATGCTGCGCCTAATGCACGGTCATAAAGTCCATACCCCGGCATTGCTTTTTCTCCCCAGATCATTCTTCCGTGATCCGGACGGATTGGGCCATCAAACCCATCTTCATAAAGCGCTTTGATAATGGCATACATATCAAATGTGCCATCCTCGCTGAGATGTGCGCTCTCCTCAAAGTCTCTCATTCCATCGTTAAATCTCAGGTTTCTGATATGTGCAAAATGGATTCTTCCTTTTAACATATGAATGGTTGCGATCAGGTCGTTATTTAAGTTTGTTCCATACGAGCCCATGCAGAATGTCACACCGTTATGTTTATTTGGCACCATATCCATCATTCGTTTTAATTTTTCCTGTGATGAAATGATTCTCGGCAGACCGAACACACTCCAGCCCGGATCATCCGGGTGAATTGCCATATTTATATCATATTTGTCGCAAACCGGCATGATTGCTTCCAGAAAATATTTCAGATTCTCAAAAAGCTGATCCTCATCGATTCCTTTATATAATGCAAATAAATCCTTGATTTTTGCCATTCGCTCCGGCTCCCAGCCCGGCATGACTGTTCCATTCATGTCATCTTTGATCGCATCAAACATTTTCTCCGGGTCCATTTTATCAATTGCATCCTGATTATATGCCATTACCGTAGAACCATCTTCTCTCACACGGTCAAGTTCTGTTCTTGTCCAGTCAAATACCGGCATGAAGTTATAGCAAACCATATGGATATCTGCCTTTCCGAGATTTTCTAATGTCTCAATATATGCCTGGATATCATGGTCTCTGCCCGCTCCGCCTGTCTTGATCGCATCGCTGACATTGACACTCTCAATTCCTGCCAGATGAAGGCCTGCGTCCTCAACCTCTTTTTTCATTGCAAGAATTTCATCCAGATTCCACACTTCTCCCGGCATTTTATTATATAATGTAGTAATGATCCCGGTTGCATAGCGTGTCTGTTTTATCTGTTCCAAGGTGACGGTATCATAATCTTTTCCGAACCATCTCATTGTCATTTCCATTTTTCTGATCTCCATTTCTATCTGTTATATTCAAAAACAACTGCGAAGTTTTAACCTGAATCAAAACTCCGCAATCACTGATTTATCCGAGGAAAAAGTTCATCGGAACCGTCACAAGAGACGGGAACAAAACCATAAGCAGTAATATCACTACCTCAGCCAGAAGGAACGGCCATATCGATTTTACCATTCTCTCCATGTTGATCTTTCCTGCGCCGCAGGCAACATTTAATACTGTTCCTACCGGTGGTGTAAGTAAACCTAAAACCGTCATTAAGATAAATACCACTCCAAAATATGCAACATCGATTCCTGCTGCTTTCACTGCCGGCAGTAATACAGGTGTCAGGATCATAATGGTAGGCGTTACATCCATGGAAGTTCCAACAAGGAGCACGATCAGGCAGATAATTAGCATTAATGCTACTGGATGCTCAATAAATGGTGCTAAAATTCCCGTAACAATGGATGGAACATTTGCCACTGTCATCATCCAAGAAGATACCATTGCTGCTGCAGCAAGAAACATGATTACAGAAGATGACTTTGCCGCAGAAACAAGGCATTCCATCAGCATGCTGATTTTTAATTCTTTGTATACAAACAGTCCGATCACTAATGCATATACTGCTGCGATAACTCCAGCCTCTGTCGGTGTAAATTTACCACTGCGCAGTCCAACAAGAATAAACACCGGAAGAATCAATGCCCAAAGTCCGTCAAGCAATGCTTTTGCAACCTGTTTTGCAGACTGTCTCTCTGCTTTTGCGAGGTTGTCTTTTTTCGCAATAAAGAACCATAATACACACAAAGCACCTGATAAATATACAGCCGGTGCAATACCACCCATAAATAATTTTGTAACGGAAACACCTGCCTGCACGCCAAAGATAATCATTGGTACAGACGGCGGCATGATCGGCGATAAAATATTTCCTGCTGCGATCAGTCCGGTACAGGTATCACGCTTATAACCGGCACGTACCATCATAGGAATGAGGATCGCTCCAAGGAATGCAGTGGAAGCAACAGCTGATCCGATCATACTTGCAAATAAGAGAATTGCCATGATTGCAACATAGCCCAGTCCGCCGCGGACATGTCCGATAATCGCATTCGCTGCATTTACAATACGCTTTGTAATACCGCCGCGGTTCATAAATTCACCTGCCATGATAAAAAACGGAACTGCCATCATGGAAAAGGAATCTGCACCAGAAAATAAATTCTGTGATAAAATCTGGGCATTAAAGCCATTCAGATATAACATCATACAAACACCACTGAATAAAAGTGCGAAGCAGATTGGAAGTCCAATCAGCATACCACCGATCAGGGCAGCTAAAAATATTACTAATGTCATGTTATTTTCCTCCCTCTTCTCTCAGTCTTCTTGCATATTCTTCATCCGAAAGATTCTCTGCACCATCTTTTGCCTCTGCAGCGATCTCATCATCATCCGAAGTGCTCATCGTAACAATCTCTGATATTTCAGATGGATTTTTCAGCGCATGGACGATGTTTATCACCGCCATGATCGCAATTGCCACGCCTGTGATGATTCCAGCAAAATATAATACAGAATATGGGATTCCGAGTGCTGCTGTTCTTGAGGCGGTATTCTGTGCCACCATTTTTTCAGAACCCCACACTAAAATAATCATTAAGATCGCAATAATTGTCTGGGAAACAATATACATTACCATCTGCACCTGCGGCTTCATTCTGCTGATGAGTGTATCCACTCCCAGATGTGCATTAGCACGCATTGCACTGATTGCTCCGATATAGGTAACGTATACAAAAAGGTATCTTGCCAGTTCTTCTGACCATGTCAGCCCGGCATTAAAAAAGGTTCGAAGTACAACATTTAAAAATACAAAGAACACCATTAAGCCGGTAAGAATACCTGTAAAATAATCAATACCTTTAAATAGCTTATCTACTAATTTGTTCATAGTCTGCTTCTCCTTACTCTACTTTAATGTCATCTACCATTTTTCTGACATCATCTACCCAGTCATACTGTGCATTCAGATAATCGTAAACCGGCTGTATTTTCTCTTTCATCACTTCTCTGTCCTCATCGGAAAGTTCTGTAACGACCAGTCCATTATCTTTCATAAACTGCTTATCATCTGAAAGCTGCTCCTCATATAAATCCCATGCGTAATCTGACGCTGCCTGTGAAGCCTCTTCAAATGCTTTCTGATCCTCTTCACTCAAGCTGTTCCAGAACTCCTCCCCTGCAAATAATTCCAAAGATGAAATGATATGATTTGTGTCATAAACATAATCCTGAACTTCGTACCAGCCTTCTGTCTTTACCGTAGCAAGCGGATTATCCTGTCCATCTGCCACTCCCTGCTCCAATGCAGTAAACACTTCACCCATATCCATGATAACAACGTTGGCTCCAAGACTTTCGGCAAGTTTCACATGAATTGGATTATTTGGCATTCTGAGCTTCTGTCCGTTGAAATCATCAAGGCTTTCCAGCTTCTTATTAGATGTAAACTCTCTGGCTCCGTTCGGATACCAGGAAAGCAGCTTCAATGGCTGTGTACTCTCAAGGTCTTCTGCAATATATTCCCCAAGTTCTCCCTGATAGCACACTCTTGCGTGTTCTACGCTGTCAAACAGGAATGGGAAATCCGGGATAGACATTTTCGGTGTTTCAGACCACATGGTTGTTCCGACTACGCACATTTCCACGATTCCACTTTTCGTATAGTCATATGTTACCTTTTCGCTTCCAAGTACACCGGAATTATAAATCTGGATATCATAACGTCCATCGGTCGCCTCTTCCACCATCGGTTTGAACACATCTGCCAATGCCTGTGCGGCTGGTGTCTGATCTGATACACAGACCGCAATTTTTACTAATTTACCTCCACTGTTTTCACCGGTCGCTGAGCAGCCTGTAAAAAGTCCTGTCATCATTGAACCGATCAGTAATGCACTTGCGCCTCTTTTAATCGCCTTTGCAAGTCCCATAATCACTTTCCTCCTAAATGAAATGTTTGTAAGTTGTTTCTGGCGTTTTGTTTGTATGCTAGTATGGTAGTTCATTTGCTTATTTTTTTCAATATGTATATTTCAACATATTATCATCCTGTTTTTTATGCATATTGCATAATATTACTTTGTTTTTTTCTTTTTTATTGACTTCTTTTTTCTTTTATGTAGAATACTAGTATGTAAGTTGTTTTGTGGCATTCCTAAATAATCAATCATCTATTTCAAATTAAGATAAGGAGACTATTATGAAAGCCGTACAAATTGTAAAACCAAATCAATTAGAAGTAATTGACATTGAAAAACCAGTTATTGATCCTAAAAATAATGTATTAGTAAAAATGACCGCTGCGGGAATCTGCGGATCTGATGTTGGAATTTATCATGGCACCAATGCTGCAGCTACTTATCCGCGTATTATCGGACACGAAATGGTTGGTGTCGTTGCAGAGGTTGGAGATACTGTTTCTTCTTTAAAAATAGGCGACCGTGTTATCATCAATCAGGTAACAAGCTGTGGTCACTGCTACCCATGTTCCAAAAACCGTGGAAATGTATGTGACAACCTCAAAGTAAGAGGCGTACATATTGATGGTGGTTACCGCGAATATATCGCTGTTCCTGAATCTGACTGCTATCTTCTTCCGGATTCACTCTCCGATCAGGATGCCGTTATGATCGAGCCGACTACCATCGCTATCCAGTCCTGCACCCGTGCTGAACTCGAAAAAGACGACATGCTTCTTATTTATGGTGCAGGCGCACTTGGAAGTTCAATTTTAAAAATTGCACACACAATCTGTGACCACATCATTGTAGCAGATATTATGGATGACAAACTCGCAGAAGCCAGAGAACATGGCGCACAGTTTACAATCAATGCTGCAACCGAAGATTTTCAGGCAAAGGTTCTGGAATACACACACGGCAGAGGTTCCACTGTTTCTATTGATGCCGCATGTGTAAAAAATTCTCTCTTGTTATTACTTCAGGCTACTGGTAATGCCGGTCGTGTTATCACTATGGGCTTTTCCACCGCTCCAACCGAAGTAAACCAGTTCCTGATCACTTCCAAAGAGCTGGATGTGAGAGGTTCCCGCCTCCAAAATAAAATGTTCGGAAAAGCAATTGATATGATTAAGGAAGGTACTCTTGACCTGAACAATTCTATTTCGCATACATTTCCGCTTACAAAAGCGCAGGAAGCTTTTGATTTTGTTGACAGCAGAGATCCTTCCATCCGCAAAATTGTTTTTACTTTTGATTTTTAAAAATTATCTGGCAAAAGTTTTTATTTGATAGTATACTAGTATATTATTAAGGAAATGGGGAGAAAAAATGGTCATTCTTCAAAAGGAACGCTCTGAAAATTCCAGATCCTATGCTGTCAGAGTGCTCTTATATAACATCATTCATCTGGAATTGCAGCCCGGAACCGCTGTCAGTGAAAATGAGCTTTCCACCACACTGTCCTTGTCAAGGACACCGGTCCGCGAAGCTTTAATTGAATTAAACCGCATCGGTCTGGTTGAAATCCTGCCACAGCGCGGCAGCTATATTTCCAAAATTGATTACAATATCGTAGAAGAATCGCGTTTTTTACGGCTTGTAACGGAAAATGCAATTTTAAAGCTTCTGTGTGATAAGATTGCAGATGCTGATATGGACGCCCTTGATTATAATATAAAAAAGCAGCAGCGCAGCCTCGAACAGAAGGATCGAGAGACTTTTCTGGAATTAGACAATGAATTTCATGAGCTGTTGTTCCGCGCTGCAGATAAAATGTGGTCTTACCATATTATCAAGGAACAGATGGTTCACTTTGACCGTCTCCGCTCCCTTTCCACAAAATCAAAGCAACACGATTATGTATTAAAAGACCACGAAGATATTTTGTATGCAATCAGACGACATGATAGTGAAATGGCAGAAATGCTTATGACCCGGCATTTAACCCGGCATTTATCGGAGAAAAAAGAATTGCTAACAATGTATCCTGATTATTTCACAAATAATTAAGACTGCCGATCATATAACCGGCAACTTTTGAAAAGACTGTCCAGAAATTGGCAGTCTTTTTCTCTTGTTAATTTCCCGTTTTTAGGGAAATTATGTTTTTATTTCTTGTTTATTTCCCAAAAATATCATATTATAGGAAATATAGAATAATTGCATATGCAATGGAGGGCATTATAATGGATAAAAAATTTTTGAAGGCAAAAGATATTGCCCAGCTTTGGGGAATTACTCCCCGGAGGGTAAATCAGCTCTGCACTGCCGGTTTTATTAACGGTGCATACAAAGAAGGAAGATACTGGTTGATCCCTTCTGATACAACAAAACCGGAAATCCTTCGAAACAAACAAACCCCACCTTTGTCCGGCAGATTACTCCCATGTCCGGTTGGAATCACTTCATATAAAGAAGTTTCCAAAGAATGCTATTATGTCGACAAAACGCTTCTCATAAAAGATATAATTGACGACCACAGCAAGGTTTATCTTTTCACAAGACCGCGCCGTTTTGGGAAAACACTTACCATGGACATGATCCGAACCTATTTTGAAAAAACATCCACAGATACATCCATATATTTTTCAGATAAAAAAATCTGGAATTGCGGAGATGCTTACAAGCAGCTTCAGGGGACTTATCCGGTCATTTTTCTGTCTTTTAAAGATGCACATCAGACTAACTGGACTGATATGTACCGCAGTCTGTGTTTTACCTTAAAAGAAGAATTTCTTCGCCATATAGAACTTTTATCAAGCAAAGCAATTAATGAATACGACAAAAAATACATTCACAATCTCATAAATGATGTCGCTGATTCTACCGATTATCAGTTTGCTCTTGGTAAGCTTTCTTCTTTACTTGCCACACATTATAACCAGAAAGTTATTATTATTATTGATGAGTACGACACGCCAATCCAACAAGGACACTTATATCATTATTATAATGAAGTTGTCGGTTTTATGCGGAATCTTTTCTCCTCCGCTTTAAAAGACAATGAGAATCTGGAATTTGGCATTTTGACTGGAATACTCCGCATTGCAAAAGAAAGTTTATTCAGTGGTTTAAATAATCTTGTTGTAAACACGATTTTGGATGACAAGTACTCAGAGTATTTCGGTTTTACCGTAAACGATATATCAAATATGGCAGCTTACTATGGAATGGCAGAAAAACTTTCAGAAATTAAAGAATGGTATGACGGTTATCTCTTCGGAAATACAGAAATATATAATCCGTGGTCTGTGATTAATTATTTTAACAATAACTGTAAACCAAAGGCTTTCTGGTCCCGAACAAGCGGCAATGAAATTATTGGTGAACTGATCCGCAGTTCCGACAAAGAAGTGTACGAAAGTCTCTCACTTTTACTGCAGGGAAAAGAAGTGCAATCCATTATTAATACGGATATTATTTACCCGGAGGTAAATGCTGACTCTGACACAATCTACAGCTTTCTGCTTGTCGCCGGATATCTGCGTGCCACAAGTGTGATCAGTGAATTTAATGACAACCCGATTTGTTCTCTTAAACTGCCTAACCGCGAGATAAAAAGTGTTTTCCAAAAAGAGATTTTGGATAATTATAATACCTTATTTAACGGCTCCCTGCTCCGAGATTTCGAACTAGCTCTGCGAACAGGTGATACTGCTCTTTTCACTGACACTTTGCAAAAATATCTCTTGCAGTCTGCCAGTACTTTTGACACTACAAACGAAAATTTTTATCACGGAACTGTTTTCGGAATGTTGGCAATACTCTCAGACAGATATTATATCTCTTCCAACAGAGAATCCGGCGAAGGGCGTTTTGATATACAGCTTGAGCCAAAAGATAAATCCCAATTGGGCTATATTATTGAATTTAAAGCCGGAAAAAACCTTTCAGATACCGAACTTGCTAATTCTGCGTCAAGTGCGATACAACAGATCCAAAGCAAAAAATATTCTACCGACATGGAATATCATGGTATCAAAAAAATTGGACTTTTTGGGATTGCATTCAGTGGCAAACGTGTTGCAGCTAAATATGAAGAAATACAACTCCATTCATAAGACACATCCTCTCATAATTCTGAAAAACTAAGGAATCAGGATTATGAGAGAATTTTTTGTCCAAAAATTGGATCCAGAAATTGGCAGTCTTTTTCTCTTGCATTCTTTTTCCGAATGTGGTATTCTCATTTTATCGAACATATGTTCTATCCTATTCTTTGATTGGAGGAGATCACATCCAGATGAAAATCCAGCAAAATATGTCACTGATGGAAAAACTTACGATTCTCTCAGACGCTGCAAAATACGATGTCGCCTGCACGTCAAGCGGTGTGGACCGCAGTGGTAACGGTATCGGCCTTGGCAACTCCATTTCCTGTGGGATCTGTCATACTTTTTCCGCAGATGGGCGGTGTGTTTCCCTTCTCAAGATTTTATTTACAAACGAATGTATTTTTAACTGCTCTTACTGCCAGAATAATTGTAACTCCGATGTCCGGCGGGCTGCCTTTACCCCGGAGGAAGTCTGCGAACTGACGATGGAATTTTACCGGCGGAATTATATTGAAGGTCTTTTTTTAAGTTCCGGCATTATGGTAAGCCCCAACTATACGATGGAACTTTTATACCAGACCCTTTATAAATTGCGCACAGCGCACCATTTTAACGGTTACATCCATGTGAAAGCGATTCCCGGCGCTGATCCTCTGCTGATTGAAAAAACTGGTTTTCTGGCTGACCGTATGAGCATCAATCTGGAACTGCCTACCGCAGACAGCCTGAAAAAGCTTGCGCCCTGCAAGTCGAGAAATACTATCCTGAAGCCAATGCGCATGGTTCAGAACGGTATTACGGAAAATAAGAATGAAGTTGCTCTTTACCGGCATGCCCCGAAGTTCGTACCCGCAGGACAGAGCACACAGATGATCATCGGCGCAACCCCGGAAAACGATTACCAGATTGTGAGCATTGCCGAGAATCTGTATCAGAAATTTGATTTAAAGAGAGTGTTCTATTCTGCCTTTGTGAATGTCACCCACAACAGCAATCTTCCTGCACTGCCCGGCGGTCCGCCGCTCCTGCGGGAACATCGTCTGTATCAGGCAGACTGGCTGCTCCGCTATTATAAGTTTAAAGCCGACGAGCTTTTAAGTCCGGAGCGGCCGGACTTTAACATTTTTCTCGACCCCAAGTGTGACTGGGCGATCCGGCATCTGGAATATTTCCCGGTCGAGATCAACCGTGCAGACTATGATACACTGCTCCGTGTCCCAGGTATTGGCTATAAATCTGCCAGCCGCATTGTAAAAGCAAGACGCCACAGCACCCTCGATTTTGCTGATCTCAAGAAGATAGGTGTTGTGTTGAAACGCGCTCTTTATTTTATCACCTGCTCCGGCAGGATGATGTACCGCACGAAGCTGGAAGAAGATTATATCTGCCGCAATCTGATGGGCGATAAGACACAGATACCACGTGAGATCCGTGAGAGCGGTTATCAACAATTGAGCCTGTTCGATACCGGCTTATCCACGGAGCCGCTTCCGCTGTCGTAGATAAATGTAAAACTTTTATTTCCCTGAATATTTTTCTCAAGACAGGAGCAGGACATTATGCATGTATTTATCTGTGAAAACACACCAAACGGAATATTGACCGGCGTATACGATGCCTGGGAATTAAAGATTCAGGAAAGATGCTCCCACGCTGATATTTATCTGGTATCCGGTCAGCCGGATAATTACGAGCTGTTTTGCGACTACCACACCGTCGCACCATCCGCTGAAAAAGCCGGAAAAGTTGTTTCCACGCTAAACCGGAAGCTTGGACACGATTTTTACGAGACAATCCTTACTGCTATTTTATCCATTGATCTTTCCGGCAAGAAGAAGATGGACAAAGCGAACGCCGTGTATCAGACGATCGTTGCCGCACTTCATTCACCAAAGGGTGCCCGTGTATTGGATTCACTGAGTAATCCTTATATTTACCGTGTCTTTGAATTGTCCAGAGCCACAGCCTCCGAAGCCCACCACCTGAAAGGTTTTCTGCGCTTTTCGGAACTGCAGAACGGCGTTCTGTTTTCCACGATCCATCCCAAAAATAATGCCCTGCCAATTTTAGCAGAGCATTTTACGGATCGTTTTCCGCAGGAAAATTTTATGATTTACGATGAAACCCACCAGCTTGCGGCAGTCCACCTCGCGGGAAAGAATTATATGCTTGTAGATGCTTCGAACATCAATACCGAACTTCTTCAGAACTATTCTGAAAATGAAGCAAGATTCCAGAAACTCTGGCTGACCTTTTTTGAAAGCATTGCGATCGAAGCACGTACCAACCCCGAATTACAGGCACAGAATATTCCGAAACGGTTCTGGAAGGATGCTGTGGAGTTAAGACACTTTTGTGAATAACCTTCCCGCATTCTCCTCCGTCACACGCTCGACCTCTTCCGCCGTGATTCCTTTTAATTCTGCGATTTTTGCGATTACAAACGGAATATTGGAAGAATCGTTTCTCGTGCCGCGGTGCGGTTCCGGTGCCATGTAAGGACAGTCCGTCTCAAGTAAAATGCGCTCCAATGGGATTGCTTCCACTGTCTCTTTCAGTTTTTTTGCGTTTTTGAATGTGACGACGCCACCGACACCGATGTAGTAACCCATTTTGATAAATTCCTGTGCCATCTCTCTGGAATAGGAATAGCAATGGATGACACCCGGTATCTCCTCTGCGTGAACCTCTTTCATCACTTCCATCGTATCGGCTGCTGCATCTCTGGAATGGATGATTACCGGAAGGTTGGTTTCCCTTGCAAGTTCCATCTGCCGTCTGAACCAGTAACGCTGTGCGTTCTGCACCTCTGGCTCTTTATCCCAATAATAATCCAGTCCGATCTCACCGATCGCAACGGTCTTGGGAAGAGATGTCTGCTCTTTTAACCAGGCAAATGTCTCTTCATTCAACCCGCTGATGTCACTTGGATGTACGCCCACCGCTGCATAAATGTAATCATATTTTGCGGCAAGTTCCAGAGTTGTCTTTGTTGTCTCTATCGAAGCCCCAACATTGATGATCCTGCCGATCCCTTTTTCCGGCAGGGAACGGATCAATGCTTCACGGTCATCGTTAAAACTTTCATCATCATAATGTGCATGTGTCTCAAATATCATAGCTGCCTCTCTGTGTTATCAAATCATTTTATTTTTTCTGTGCACGCTTCCGGCGTTTTCTTATGATCAGTACGATCAAAAGCAATACAACCGCTGCACCGCCGCCGGCATAGTACAAGGTGTGATCTGCCGCCGTATGTACCAGTGCAAACGCTGCCTCATATGGAATGTCTGCCACAAGGTAACTGCCGTCCTCTGTGGTTTCTGCCAATGTCCATGCATCGCTGCCTGTTTCTCTGTACCAGATCTCATTTTTTCCTGAAGTGTCCGGCACATAAAAATGTGCTTTTACTGCATCATATATTTTGTCATGCAAGTGTTCAAGACTCCAGTTGTAAGCATACACGACATCTCCGTCCGGCAGATCTGTGTCACACTCTGCCATCTGGATGGAAGTGTCATCATAGAATTTCCCTTCCAGAAGAAAAACTGCTTTTTCATTTTCTGTATCGGAACTTTCACTAGCTGTATCTTCTGTTTTTGCGCCGTTTATCACTTCCGATCCCACGATACTCTCTGTCCAACGGCTGTACTCTGCCTCCACCGTTTTATTTTCCGTCATTGGTTTTCCAACCAGATCCTCCGGCCAGACTGCATAGTAACCATCTTTTTCCGGAATCTGTGGAAGATCAGATTCACTGAAGCTTCCATTATATACGATTGTCTTTACAATATCCACATTATCTTCTGCCCGGAAAGTTATCTTCACTTTATGGAATCCTTCCGGAATATTCTCAAGTTTCATGACCTCTTCATAACTTTTTTCATCTGCAATCCCAGCATAGTTGATATTGTCAATTCCATCAAGGTCATCGCCCACAAAAATGTTACCTTTTACCTCGCCCTCTTCAGACACAGTTCCTGCGATGCTTCCCAGACCTTCCCCATCACTTGTGATCGTAGATGCAGAAACACAGTTTTTCACGGTATATCCGCTTCCGACAATGCCTCCGACATAATCCTTTGCATTTACATTACAGAGACTGTAACTGTTGGAGATTGCACTGACACTGTTTCCTGCAATGCCTCCGGCATAATCCCCGGTATCAGATTTCACAGAGCCATAACTTTCACTTCCATAGACCAGTCCAAGTTCTTCTAATCCGGTAATACCACCGACACAGTTTTTCTTTGAAGTCACTTCCCCATAGTTGCTACAGCGGATGACAACATTATTCACGGTAGAACGGAGTGTAATGTCCGTAGAATCTGTAAGATCAGGATCAAACTCCGGATCGAGATCATATTCAATGTTCATCGTTCCGACAATTCCACCCACATTGAGATCGCCATTGACTATTCCGCGGTTTACACTTCCCGAAACAACACCATCTGTATCTTTTGCGCTGGCTGCGGACGAGATATCTTCCATATACTCCTCATCGCCTGTCACCACAGAAAGCGTATCTCCAACCGTATTCTGAATGCTTTTGATCTGCTTACTGATTTTCTGCACATCATTTGTGACAGACTGGATTCCATCATCCACTGTGTTCGTCAGCTTATCAATATCGCCGTTCGTATCTTTTTCTTTTATCTGATTGGAAATATCATCCACAAAATCTTCTGCCGTTTTATTGGAATCGGAGATTGTTCCACGAATGTTGGACAGATTACTGTTGATATTCTGCCATTCTTTTGAAACCGCCTCTGCCTGTTCTTTGTTTAAAATATGATTGTTTCCCTGGATACTATCTATTTTATCCAGAGAATTATGAATATTATTCATGTACTGCTGCGCTTCCGGGCTTGATTCCCCGATGGAATCTGAGAGGGAACCCAGAGATTCCGACAAAGTTTTCGAAGAATTATCGTACTGCTCCGACAGATTGTCCACATAAGTCTTTGCCGCTGTGGAGGTATCACTCATGGTCGAAGCAATGTTGCTTAAGGTCGTGTTGATGGAACTGACCGAATCCTGCACCTGGTTTACCTTATCATCCAGATACTCCGATTCTATATACGGCTCCGCCTGTCCAACAATTCCTCCTACATCTTTTCGTCCGTAGATTTCCCCTTCATTGTGGCAGTCGATGACTTTTCCACTCTGGCGTCCGGCAATTCCACCCACGTTATAACCCGTGTGTGCAAAACCGATTTTTCCCTGATTGATGCATTCACTGACAATTCCGGTCGAAACACCCACAATTCCGCCCATATCATTCCGGTCTATTACACGCCCTGCGAGATTTAGTGTACCAATGTCAACGCCTCCAATATCCATCGTGGTCTTCAGCTCATCTGTATTGATGCTGCTCTCCGATGTACACTCTGACACAATTCCTTCGTTATTTCCAACGATTCCTCCGGTCTGATTGGTGGCTGTCACCGCTGCGTTGCTCCTGCAGTTTACAATTTTCCCGGTCGGTTTGTTGATCCCTGCGATCGCTCCGACTGCCGTTTTTCCATTGACCGTTCCTTCAAAGGAACAGTTCCCGATCGTACCATAGTTCACTCCTGCAATTCCGCCAATATTTTTACAGCTTCCCTCTGAAGTGATCTTACCGGAGATTTTCAGATCATTCACAACTGCATTTTTACCCAGATAACGGAAAAATCCGTGATCCGAGCCTTTTACCTGCAGCTCCACATTACTGATCGTGTGACCGCCGCCCTCAAAATCTCCAGAGAAATATGCAACACCATTGAAATCAACCTTCGAGAGATCAATATTATGGGTAAGTTTTACCGTTTTTCCAACACTCCAGCTGTCATACTGACAGTTCTGTAAAAATTCTTCAAATGCTTTTTCATCCGCAATTTCGATAATCTGATTTTTATTTTCTGCCGTATCCGCACTCGTTGCGCTGTCTTTTTCTGTGGTTTCTTTTGTACCACTGCTTTTCTGTGAGGCTGCAGCCTGTATGGTCAGCAGTCCGTTTCCTGCCAGAGCAGAAACGGTCAGTGTCATGGAAAAACACAGGGCAAGCACTTTCATTCTCATCTTTTTCATGACTTTTTCTCCTCCTGCTCTTCCTTTACGGCTGCCTCTGATTCTGCAGCCACATTTTCGTCCTGCGTCATTCCCGGCAGCATTGGGTTTTGTGTATCATCATGTGTGACTTCTCCACGTCTGCCCGGTATGTGCGAATCTAACGAAACTTTCATCTGTCCCTGGAATACACCGGAAACATCTGCATCAATCTCTCCCTGTACATAACCTTTTACATGTCCGGTCACCCTTACTCTTCCGGCAACCTCCTTCTGCGGACGTGAAATATTCATGGCAAGGGCTGTCTTCTCAATGATAAAATCACCAAACAGCAAAATCTGCGGCAGCACAAAAAGAACCAGAATAATGGAAATTAACGTACCACGTCCCAAAGCCACACCAATGGAGGCAACCGTCGGATCGGATGCGATCTCACCGATCAAAAATCCTGCACAGGTCAAAATCGTTCCGGAAGTAAAAATAGTTGGAAATGCCTGATTTAAGGATTCCGTAATCGCTTCTTTGATCGGCATTCTCTGTTTCAGATCCATATATCTGCTGGAAATAACGATTGCATAGTCGATCGTTGCACCCATCTGAATTGCAGACACGATCAGGTATGCAATAAAAAATATGGTCTGCCCCCGCATTGCCGGAACTGCAAAGTTGATCCAGATACTTCCCTGTATGGTGAGTACCAGAAGCACCGGAAGCCCTGCTGACTGGAACGTGAAAAACAGGATGATCATAACAAATAGTGCCGTCAATACGCTGATCACAATATTATCCGATGCAAAGGAAGATTCCAGATCATGGTCACTCGTGGAGTTTCCTACCAGAATGACATTGTCTTTTCCGAAATATTTCGCCGCAATACCCCGGATCTCATCCATCGCATCGTAGGTTTCCTGTCCTTCCGCTGGAAGCGACAGATCTAATACAAATCTGGAATAGTCATCTCCCTGCAGCTGTAATTGCGCATCATGCAGCGTGTCATATAAGGACGTAAGCTGATCATCAAGATCTGCATCTAATGTCACATATCCTTCCTGATACTGGTCATACAGAAACAGGAACATATCAATGATCGGCACCTCATAATCATCAATGCCGGTAAATACCGGACCATACTGCTCCTCATTGTATGCATATGCTGTATACAAAATCTGTACAACTTCTACATCCAGATCCGTCAACTCTGCAAACTGTCTTGGGTTCAGCTTATCAGTCAGCATATAATCATCATTGATCGCCACATTTGCAAGCCCTAATGCCGAGTTTACATAATCCAGTTTTTCAATTTTTCCCAATACCTTTTTCTCGGAATCATAATCCCCTTTTGGAACCATGACAACCAGCTGATTGCTGGCACCAAAGGTATTCTCAATTTTTTCACTTGCAATTTTCGATTCACTCTTTTTTGCGCTGACAATGGAATTCGTGTCATATATATACTGGCAGTGATTAGATTCCCAAAATGCAAATACCAGAAACACGATAAAAACCGGCGGAATGATATATTTGGTCAGATTTGCAAATTTACCTACGAACGTAATTTTTGGTACATAGCATTTGTGATGGGTTTTATCAATTCCTTTTGCAAAAATCAAAAGCACGCCCGGCATTAGGAAGAAAACGGAAATCAGGCTGAGTATGATCGCTTTTACCAGAATGATACCCATATCGTAGCCCAGCCGGAACTGCATAAACATCATCGCAACCATGCCGGAAATCGTGGTAAGGGAGGACGAGCTGATCTCCGGGATCGCCTTGGAGAGTGCCACTTTCACCGCTTCCTCTGCATCCAGCGTCTCATGTTCTTCCATGAAACGGTCACACAAAATAATGGCATAGTCGATTGCCAGTGCCAGCTGAAGCACAACGGCAATGGAATTTGTGACAGATGAGATCGTTCCAAACCAGTAGTTTGTGCCCATGTTTAAAACAGCCGCCACACCAAATGTGATCAGTAATACCGGGATCTGCAGATATGCTTTTGTGGAGAGCATCAACACCGCAACAATGATGACAACCGCCAGCACAAGAATAATATTCATATCCTGCGAAAGAGACTCTGCACTGCGCTCCTCCTCACCAACAGAGGACGAAACATAGACATCATAACCATCCAGTGTCTCTTTTACTTCCTCAAGCGCATCTTTGCAGATCTGTTCATCCTCCGTTCCGTCAAACGTCACACTAAACAGCGCATCCGCACCTGTAAAATGATCCTTAGAATCATCAAATTCAATCTGCTTCACGCCCTCAATATTTTCCAGATCGTCAACCAGATCTTCCGCCTGCGCATAGGTGATATTCGAGACCATGACTTTGGCACTGCCATAAGTTGTGAACTGCTCCTCCATCAGTGACAGCCCGATCCTCGTTTCACTGTCTGCCGGCAGATAGGATGTGATATCCTGATTGACCTGCACCTTATTAATAGAAAGAACACTGTAAATCATTGCCAAAACAAACAGAATTTCGATTGCTTTCCGCTTATTTACAATAAAGGAAGCGACGGTAAGCCAGAAGTTCCCTTTTTCTTTTTCCTGTTTTTCTTCCATATTCATCCTCTTTCATGTTACATCTGAATCATTTTTCTTACGCAGCAAAACAGCAGTTGTTTTACCGCTGATTCATTTCACTATACTTAACATTGTGTTGATTATTTTATACTGCATTATTATAATAAGGGCATCTGGTTTACTCAATAAACATATTTTTCAAAACTGTTTGTTAATTGACATATTATGTACACTGTGTTGATTATTTCAGAAAATTTTTAGGATTATAAATTTTTAATCATAACTCCGGAAAAAATACCAGACAATAACATCACATTTTATATGAAAGGATCTCACATTATATATGGAAGCAAAAACCGACCGCCGTATCAAGCGTACCCGCTATCTGCTTGTACACGCACTCACCTCCCTTATGCTGAAAAAAAGTATCAAGGATATCACCGTAAAAGAATTGTGCGAGTCTGTTGACATCAACCGCGGCACTTTTTACCTGCACTACAAAGATATTTATGATATGTTGGAGCAGACCGAGCAGGAGCTTTTAGAACAGTTTGAGCAGGTCTTCAAAAATTATCACCCGGATCATACTCCGGATTTTCCTTATCCGCTGTTTGTCGAAATTTTTCAGATCATTGACCAAAACTCTAATCTGTGCTGTGCACTGCTGAGTCCCAATGGCGATATTTCTTTTTCTGTCAAGATCAAGAAATTGTTTGAACACCAATACATACATGAATGGATGGTTGCGCATCATTCAGCTGATTTTCTGCCAACTTATGAATATTTCAGCAATTTTCTCGTTTCCGGCTGCTCCGGTCTGATCGAGTCATGGCTGGCTCATGGCAAAAAGGAGACGCCGGAGGAGATGGCAAGACTTATCAGCAAACTGATTTCTACCGGAATGACATCTGTCTATCCGATTCCTTGCGGACAGTCTGATGATCTGTAGAATTGCAGACCTTCATTTTGTATATTTTTACTAAACTTTTGTATTTTTTATCAATTAAAGCAAATTTTTGTTTCCTTTTCACACAAAATCATATATACTCATTACAGAATATTGGCTCCGGGGCAACGCTTCGGAGTTTTTGCTTCGCAAAACAAGGAGGAAAAATCCTCTCCTCGTCCAATGAGACTCGGATTTTTTCTTCGAAAAAACAAGGAGGAATTATGGATTTTGTTGGTACTGTCTGGGCGCTGCTTCCGCCGGTGATCGCCATTGTGCTTGCGCTGATCACAAAGGAAGTTTATATGTCGTTATTTATTGGTGTCGTAACCGGAGCTCTTTTATATACAAATTTCAGTCCGGTTGGAACGATCGAGGCAATTTTTGAAGTTATGATGGAAAAACTGGGGGATTCGTGGAACGTCGGCATTCTGATTTTCCTCGTATTTCTTGGCATTATTGTTGCATTGATGACAAGAGCCGGCGGCTCTGCCGCTTACGGAAAATGGGCAGGCAATAAGATCAAGACCAGATCCGGTGCTCTGCTTTCCACATTTGCGCTCGGTGTCGTGATCTTTGTCGACGATTATTTCAACTGTCTGACCGTTGGAAATGTCATGCGTCCTGTCACGGACAAGCAGAAGATTTCCCGTGCGAAACTGGCTTATATCATTGACGCAACCGCAGCTCCGATCTGCATTATCGCACCGATCTCAAGCTGGGCTGCCGCAGTCACCGGATACACAAACGGAGATGGTTTCTCTCTGTTTTTACAGACAATCCCGTTTAACCTGTATGCATGGCTTACCATTCTGATGGTGATTTTCATGGGTGTGACCGGTCTTGATTATGGTCCGATGAAAAAGTTTGAAGAAAATGCTGCAAAAGGTGATCTTTTCTCCGGCAAAAATGATTATGAAAATGTAAAAGAAAATATTATTTCCGCAAAAGGAAAGGTGATCGACCTTGTTCTTCCGGTCATTTTCCTGATTGTGAGCTGCATTATCTGCATGATTTATACAGGTGGATTCTTTGAGGGCGAGAGCTTCATCAACGCTTTTGCAAACTGCGATGCATCCATGGGGCTTGTGATGGGTTCCTTCATTACATTAGTGTTTGTGTTTTTGTTATACCTGCCACGCCGCGTGATCACATTCAGTGAATTTGCCGAGTGTATTCCGCAGGGATTTAAGATGATGGTTTCTGCGATCCTGATCCTTGTTCTGGCATGGACGTTAGGCGGTTTCTGCAGTACAAAATTAGAAGCCGGCACCTTTGTGAGCAGCATGCTCTCCGGCAATATGACTGCAACCTCACTTTTCCCGGCTATATTATTTCTGGTTGGAAGCGGACTTGCTTTTGCAACCGGTACTTCCTGGGGAACGTTTGGCATTTTAATTCCGATCGTTACCGCAATGTTCCCGGAAACAGATCCGATGCTCGTTGTCTGCATTGCAGCCTCCCTTGCCGGTTCTGTCTGTGGAGATCACATGTCACCGATCTCCGACACAACGATCATGGCCTCCGCCGGTGCACAGTGCCACCATGTAGACCATGTGTCCACACAGCTTCCTTACGCCCTGACGGTCGGTGGCTGCTGCGTGATTGCCTATCTTGTTGCCGGATTCACAAAGAATGTATTCCTCACAATGGCAGCCGGTGTGATCCTGCTTTTTGCCGTGCTATCATTCATCCGCTACAGACAGGGACATAAATAAATTTGCAAAAAATATATCTTAATTTCAGAATCTATTTTATAATATGGATAGTATTTTACGTATCAGTGATTACTTAAAATAATGAACTCAGGAGAAATGGAATATGAGCAGAGGTGTATTAGGAAAAAATAACTGGGCATTAGTCCTTCTGATCCTTGTCGGTGTCGTGTTAGGCGGTCTTATCGGAAAGTTATGTGCGGGCGTTCCTGCTTTAAGCTGGCTTAATTACGGTCAGAGTTTTGGATTTGTCAATCCGATGGTGTTGGATCTTGGAATTCTTGTTCTCACTTTTGGATTTACGGTGGATATCACAGTAGCCGGTATTCTGGGGATTGTGATTGCAATTATTATTTACAGGTTATTGTAAGCTCATGATAAAACGACAGATGTAATTTCAATACATCTGCCGTTTTATTTTTTACAAAATTTTATATATCCTGTTTTCTTTTCTGCAATAACCACTTCCAGACCGGAACAACGCTTACGTGAACTCCATCATAGTCAAGTTCTTCCTCTTCACTATTTGTGATCAGTAAGCAAGTCGCATCACCGATAAAGTTTTTTAATTTTACAAATGCTCCGATTTCCCGTTCCCTTGTATCGATCTGGTCTAAAACCTGCAGGCTTACCTGAATTGCAAGTTTTTCTTCTGGAACATAGAAATCAATTTCAACTTTTTTTTCAAAATAAAATACATTTTCCCGTCCATAGCGTCGAATCAGTTCTATCGCGACCAAGTTTTCCAACTGCGTCGAACTGCAATCCATAAGCATAAGCCCTAACAAACCGGTATCCATAAAATAATATTTTGGCGAAGTCTCTTTTTCCACCAGCTTTGCTGCATAATTTTGCAATGTGAACAACAGATAGGAGTCCATCATATAACCGACATAATTAATCACTGTCTGCTTTCCCAGTACTGCACCTGCACTCTTTAGGATGTTGCTCAGCCTGTTAAAGGACAATGGTTTTGCAACAGATTCCGCGATCTTTTTCAAAATCAATCTTACTGCAAAATCATTTGTTATTTTATTTCTGGTCATGATATCTCCCAGATAAATGGTCTGGTAAATGCTATTTAAATATTCCCGCTTGTTTCTGATATCGACCAATTCCGGAAAAGCACCGTATTTTACATACTGATCACACATTCCAACTACTTCTGCCCTGTCTTTTGTGCTGAGCACTTCCAGATAATTTTTATCTTTCCCTTGTGCAGCCAGATATTCCGGGAACGAATATGGATATATATCTACTCTCATAAATCTACCGCCAAGTGTAGATGCAATTTCACTGCTTAGCATCTTGCTGTTGCTTCCAGTAATATGAATTCTATATTTCATGTCTGCTATCCGGCGGACAAACTTTTCCCAGCCTACCACGTTTTGAATCTCATCCAAAAAAAGATATGGTTTATTGTCCGCGCCAGACATTTCGAGTCCGATTTCCAGGATCAGGTTCAGATCGTCTGCTGACAGTTCCAAAAGTCTTTCATCTTCAAAATTTACATAAACAATCTGTTTGAGAGGAATTCCATTTTCCTGCAAATGCTTAATCTGCTGATACATCATATAGGATTTTCCAGTTCTCCTAATTCCAACAAAGCAATAATTTACATTATCTTCCAATGGATAGTCTCTGTTTATCATTGGATTATTTAAATAAGTTTCCTTTTGGTCAATCATAATCTGCTTTAAATAATCTCTGTTCATACGGCACTCCTTTCTGTCTTTAAGACAATTTTACAATTATTTTGTTCTGTGTGCAAGACAATATTGTCAAATGATTGTTCTGTACACAAGACAAAATGGTTTCATGAAAATTCTCATGAAACCATTTCTATTCTTTCAATTATATATTTTGTCCTGATGATTGAGTTATTATCCAAAATCGAACATCTATCACACAATCTTCGGTAGATACTCTGCCAGATACTCCGCAAAGATCCTGTGGCTGTCAAGGCTTAAGTGCATCCAGTCATAAGGATACATCTCAATGCCCGGTATGGAACCGGCATCTATAAAATGACATCCTAACCGGTCTGCAACATCCTTAAATTCTTTGGCAAGTGCTCTGGAACGCTCCACGCATTTGTCACCCATCTCTCCTGCAACAGCTGTTTTTGCATAATCCGGGTGGATTGGCGGTGGGGCTACCAGCAGAATATTCGGTTTATTACGCCATGCAGCATGCGTGTCGATTGCTTTCTGTGTCAGGCGCTCCAGACCTTTTCCGATGATAAATCCATTTGCATTAAACCGGTCTTTTGTATCATTTGTACCAAGCATAATAATCACAAGGTCGAGAGGCTCATGTGTCATCATGCACGGGTAAATCGCATTCAATCCGCTCAATCCTTCAAAAACAGGATCTTCAAAAGACGTGGTTCGTCCACTTAATCCCTCCTCGATCACATAGTAATCATCGCCTAACTTTCTCTGTAAAAGTTTTGTCCAGCGTTCCTCTACTGTGAAACGTCCTCCGGTTTTGGAATTATATCCATGAGTGTTGGAATCTCCAAAACATAATATATTTTTCTGATCCATTGTCTCATCCTCCCTGTGCTGTCATCTAAAAAATCTTTTTCCAAACAGATATATTGTACACGATCATCTTACTGCGCAAGTAACTTTTCCGCAAGGCTGACCGCTCCCATCATGCCCGCCGTGTTTGCAAGCTTTGCAGGAACGATCTCCACGATCCGAAGTCCCGGTGCGATCTGCGCTTTCACCTTCCGGTTTACCTCCGAAAGCACATACTCCTGTGCCATGATGCCTCCTCCAAGAATGATCCTGGATGGATTGAAAATACAGCATAGCGTTACAAGACCTGTACAGATATCGTCGATCCACGCATCAATCTGCTCTTTGATCTCCGGTCTGTCCTTTGCCGCAAATATTTTTTTGCCGTTATCCAGAGATCCATCGACTTTTTTTACACGTCTGACCAGTCCGGTCGTGGAAGCGCACCGCTCATAGCAGCCCTCCAGACTGTCCGTTCCCGCCTTTTCTTCCGGGTGGATCACCATTCCGCCAAAGCTTCCGGCAGAAAAAGAAGACCCCTGGTAAACGCTTCCGTTCATCACAATGCTTCCTCCGACACCTGTTCCATAGGTCAGACATAAAAAATCATCGCATCCAGTGCCTGCTCCCATGCGGAGTTCGCCAAGAGCCGCCGCATTGACGTCATTCTCCACTGCGGCAGGCACACAAAATTCCTCTTCCATGATCTGCTTTACCGGCATGCCTGTGTAGCCCGGAATATTGCTGTTCGCATAAAAAATGCTTCCATCTTCCGTATTCACTTCCCCGGCAGTGCTGATCCCGATCGCTTCAAAATCGTGATAGGAATGGATCAGTCCTTTGACACGCTCCATCAGTGCCGCTCCGCCTTCCGATGCGCACGTCTCTGTCTCACGCAGCTCCACGAATGTCTCTCCGTTCCAGAGACCGGACTTGATCATTGTTCCCCCGATATCCACAGCCACAATTCTCATAATTTCTCCTTTTTTACTTTTCGATCGCTGCCACGAATCTTGCCGTGATCTCCGCCGGTCTTGTGATCGCACCGCCGACTACCAGTGCAAAAGCTCCTGCCTCCAGTGCCTTCTTTGCCTGCTCCGGATAGTGGATATGTCCCTCTGCGATGATCTTTGCCGGGCATGTTTCTGAAAGTTCATGGATGAAATCAAAATCGATATCATCACAGCCCTGTGTCTCCGGTGTATATCCACGCATGGTCGTGCCGACAAAATCGGCTCCGGCATTGGCACATGCGATTCCTTCCTCGATGGTTGCACAGTCTGCCATCACAAGCTGCTCCGGATATTTTGCCTTGATTGCCTCGATAAACTGTGCTGCCGTGCTTCCATCCGGTCTTAATGCGCTTGTTCCCTGTACCGCAAGGATATCCACACCGCATGCCACCAGCTCGTCCACTTCTTTCATGGTAACCGTGATGTACATCGGTGTTCCCTCATAGTCTTTTTTAATGATACCGATGACCGGAAGGTCTACTGCTTCCTTGATCTGTGTGATGTCACGTACTGTGTTTGCACGGATTCCGACTGCTCCGGACTGTGCTGCAGCCTTTGCCATCAAAGGCATGATGCCGCCCTCTTTTGTATACAAAGGCTCATGCTCCAATGCCTGGCAGGAAACAATCAATCCGCCTTTTATCTGATCAAATAATGCCTGTTTATCCATTTTATTTTCCTCCTGCAATTACATCTCAATTTTAACAACTGCTTTTCTCACATGTGTGTGTGATCCGTTTTTGCAGCTTGGTTTGTGAAATTCTTCCGGCAGGAATAAAGCAAAGCTTCCGTCCCCCAGCGTTCCGCCACATCTGCTTCTGCCTGCTGCAAGTCCGCAGTCCGAAGCTTCCTGAAATGTATCTGTAAATTCTGCCTTGTCTGTCCACTCCCAGTATTCACTTCCACTGATATCGATCTGCAGATCTGCATAACGTTTATGATATTCATACTCCGCACCTTCTGCCTCCCGAAGGTCTGCCTCCATGACATTGACAAAAACCCGTTCTCCGTCAATCACCGTTTTTCCGTCTGGAAGTGCAGTCAGATCACATTTTTTCAAAAAATCAATGACGGTATCCATATTTTTATGTAAACCACGATACTGCTCCAGATTCTGTAAACTGTCTGTAACCATTTTGTATCTCCTCCCGAAATCGTCCTGTAAATCTTATTCTTAATTTTAAATCCGTACATTGGCAGCTGCATCATTTTTTTCTGCAGATACAGAAATAAGCCGAAGCAGTGCGTACACCCCGGCATATTTCTGTATGTATTTCTCTTATTATAATTCTTTGATCGCTGCCTCGATCATCTTCTGAGCCTCAACAACAACAGCCTCATCTTCCGGTGCTAAAGGTGCAAGCGGCAATCTGACGCTTCCAAGTTCTAAGCCATACATTCTGTGTAAAATCTCTTTCATGACTGCATAAAGATTTCCTTTTGCCTCGCACATCTTGTAGATGATCGCATCTGCTTTGTACTGGATCTTCATTGCCTCTGCGATGTTATTTTCGCGGATGAGCTGATCCATTTTTACAAATAATTCCGGCATAACCGCATATGTTCCACCGATTCCTCCGTCTGCGCCGATCGCACGTCCGGATACGAACTGTTCGTCCGGTCCGTTGAATACAACAAATCCATTTTCGCCACGCTCTTTGACACCTTCTGCCTTAAACATCTGGATGTCCTGTGTCGGCATGGAAGAGTTCTTCACTGCGATCACATTCGGATTCTTCAGCATTTCTTTTAACAGATTCATGGATAATGCCGTTCCTGCAAGCTGCGGAATATTGTAAATAACAAAATCAAGATCCGGCGCTGCTGCACTCATTGCATTCCAGTATTCTGCGATTGCATACTCCGGTAAATGGAAATAAATTGGTGGAATCGAAGCGATCGCATCTGCTCCAACGCTCTGTGCATGTGCCGCAAGTTCCACACTATCTGCGGTATTGTTGCATCCTACATGTACAATGACGGTCAGTTTTCCTTTTGCTTCTTCCATAACTGCTTCCAACACTTTTTTACGCTCGTCCACATGCTGGTAAATACATTCACCAGATGAACCGCCAACGTATACACCCTTTACCCCTTTTGAGATCAGGTGGCGTGTCAATGCTTTGACACCCTCTGTTGAAATTTCTCCTTTTTCGTCATAGCAGGCATAAAATGCTGGAATGACTCCCTGATATTTTGTAATATCTTTCATTTTATCTTCACTCCTCTGTTAGATTTTTGTCCTATTTTTTATACCGCCCTTCTTAAACAAGAAGGATAGTTTGTCAGCCTTTTACAGCTCCCATTGTAATTCCTTTTGTAAAGTATTTCTGGAATAACAGGAACACGATGATGATCGGCAGGGCTGCCAGTGCCGCACCAGCCATGATCAGACCGAAATCTGTGGCATTTTCAGCCTGTAACTTGGCAATACCAAGGGAGATCGTCAGGTTGCTTGTGCTTGATAACATGATCAACTGCATGAAGTAATCATTCCAGCTGTTGATGAATGTAAAAATCGCCAGTGCTCCGATACCCGGTTTGATCATCGGTACTACAATCTGTAAAAATGTCTTTGCCTCACTCGCTCCATCGATCTGCGCTGCCTCCAGCATTTCAGAAGGCACACCCTCCGAGAACTGTTTCATCAGGAACACACCAAACGGCCATCCTACGATTGGGAAGATAACCGCCCAGATCGTATTATATAAATTCAGGCTTGACATCTCACGAAGTAATGGGATCAAAATAACCTGTTTTGGTAATGCCATTGCGCATACGATCAATGTAAAAAGTAACTGCCGTCCCACAAATCTCTTCTTTGCAAGCGCATATCCTGCCATGGATGCTGTGATACAGGTAAGGATCATGGACATGATCGCCATGAATACGGTATTGATCAGCCAGCGGACTGCAGCCGGTACCGTCGGTCCTGTCAGTGTCAGTTTCAAATCCCTGCTTCCTGTGATCAGGCTGCTGAATGGAATATTGAACTGGAACAGCGGTGCGGTCTGGCGGCTGAATAATTTCTGATAGTTCACCAGTGTCCACTCTTTTGGCCACCAGATTGGCGTTGTGGAGTTGATCGCTGCGTTTGTCTTAAAGGAACCTGTGATAATCCAATATAATGGGAAGGTAAATAATATTGCCAGTATCACAATTACAACAATGCTGATGATCTTGTATGCAGAAGGATGTTTTGTACTATTTTTGTTTTCCATATCTGTAACCCTCCTCCTAATCATTCGAATTTCCAAATTTAAACTGGATTGCGGACAGGATTGCGATCATAATTGCAAGGACAACGCCCATTGCATCACCGTATCCGTAACGGTACAGTTTAAATGCGGAATAATAAATGTAATACATGATCGTGTCTGTACTGTGGTTTGGTCCACCGGATGTCAGCAGCTGGATCAGTGCAAAACACTGGAAACTGTTGATCGTTGTAATAACAACAATATATAATGTGGTCGGCATAATCTGTGGCCACTTGATCTTCCAGAAAGCCTGAAGGCTTGTAGCTCCATCTACATTTGCCGCTTCCACCAAGGATGCATCCACATTACCAAGTGCAGATACATAAAGTACGATTGGCTGGCCAACGGAAGTTGTAAGCAAAATCAGTATGATACATGCAAGTGCATAACGCTCATCACCCAGCCAGTTGATGTTCTGGTCGATGATCCCTGTCTTTGTACCAAGGTAATTGAAAATTCCATAGTAATTGTTAAACATCCACTTCCATACAACGGTAACTGCTACGGAACCAGTTACAACCGGAAGATAAAATACAATTCTGAATAAGGAGGTTGCCCATCCTTTCAGATCTACGATCACGGAAGATACCCATAATGAAAAAACACATGTGATCGGAACGGAAACCACTACGATAATAAGAGTGTTCTTCAACGCCCCAAGGAAAACTTTATCCTGAAATAATTCTTTATAGTTTGCAAGTCCAACAAAAACATCCGCAGAGTTCATTGTTGAATCAAAAAAACTGGTCCACACACATAATACAATTGGAAAAATTACAAATCCCAGAAAGAAAATCAAACTAGGAAGTAAAAAAAGATATGCAGCGGTCGTTTCTTTTCTTACCAATACACGGCTGCGCTTTGATGGTTTTACTGCTGATTTCAAAGAAAACACCATCCTTTCCATAACTTTTTGGCTAAAAATCCCCTCCTCCGGTATTCCTGCGAGGAGGGGATTCCACTTATCATTTATTTAGTTGCTATACGAACTGCTTAGTTAGCTGCTGCTGCGTTTGCTGTTCCAACGAACTCATCAACTGCTGTCTGGACATCAGCGCCGCTTCCAACCTGCTGAAGCATATTCCACCAAGCTGTACGAGCTTCTGCCCAGCCTGGAGTTACCTGATAGTAGTCACCAAGGTACTGCATTAATGTACTGTAATCGCTCATTGTCTGAACATCACCGTAAAGACCTGTTAAATCTTTGCCTTCTACAGTATCACGTACCGGGAAGTATGTAGAAGAAAGAACTGCGTCTGGTGTTCCTTCTGCACTGTCTGCCATGTATTTAATAAAGAGTTTAGATGCTTCGATCTTGTTTGCATCTTTGTTATCAAATACACCAAATCCCCAGATACCGCCACAAAGTTTTGTGTCTGTTGCTTTCTCAGATGGGAATGCCATGAAAAGGATCTCATCGCCATCGTTTGTAAGTCCTGCATCGTTGTTGTCAGCGTTTAACTGCTGTGCAATGTTCCAGCAGAATGCTACATTTAAAACACCCTGACGGAATAAGTTGATCTCGTCACCACCTGCGATAGAAGCATCAAATCCGATTGCTTTGGAATCAACAAGTGCCTGGATTGCTTTTACGTTCTCAGCAGAATCTGCTGTATATTTTGTGTGATCTGCGTCTGTGAATGTTCCACCGTAAAGGTTGTTGATGAGGGCTCTTGTTCCCTGGTCACCACCCTGACCACTACAGTAAACAGCACCTACGGTCTGACCTGTGTGAGCATAAACAGCATCCATTGCTTTGAAGAAATCATCTGTTGTCCATGTATGGTTCTCAGCGTCTACATACTGCATAGCGTCAGCTTCCTCAAATACTGTTTTGTTGATTGCCATACAATGTGCTGTCATACAAAGCGGATATTCATAAGTAGCTCCCTCTTTGTTCACACATGCGGATAATACAGATTCATAAATTTCAGATTTATCTGTGTCGTCCAGGATATCGGATAAGTCAACCATCAATCCTTTTGCTCCCCAGTTTGCAACCAGACGTTCCGGTCCTTCCATGATAAGGTCTGGAGCCTGTCCACCTTCGATCGCTGTATTTACCTGATCATCACCGTTTGTGTAATCAAGATATTCCACTGTCACATTGATTCCCGGATACTCCTTGTTAAAGTCCTGAATCAAGGAATCAACTGTCTCTGCATTGCCCCATTCACCGATTGGATATGTCCATAAGGTAATGTCTGCCGAAACATCAGAACCGCCTGCCTCTCCTGCTTCTGCGGTCTCTGTTGTCTGAGTTTTTTCAGGAGCTGTTGTTGTGTCACTGCTTCCTGTTGTCTCAACTGTTGTTCCACAGCCTGCTAATAAGCTTGCCGCCATTGCTCCCACCAGTAAGGTAGCCAAAACTTTCTTTTTCATATTCTTCTTCTCCTTTTCTTAAAAGATTCTATCTTTCGAAGTAATTATATTTTAGAAAAATATTTTCATTTTGTCCATATACGTTTTGTACTAATTTCATTTTGAAAATATAGTACATTTGCACATATATCCGTGCATATCAGTTTTTAAATAGTGCTAAGTGTATATTTTATACCTGCAATTCCGCATATTCATCCATTTTCCTTTTGTTTTTGTGTGAAAATATTTTTCATTTTTATGATTTTATCTTGCAGTGTATTTCATTTTGACATATACTTTTATATAGTAAATATTAATGTGTTTCTGTAAACGCCTGCTTACGCAGTAAAACATAGTGTGAACAGTAACACTTGCTTCATTTTACAGGGGATTAAATTATGATTAATAAGAATTTCTGGGATCTGCTTGCGGAAAAGCAGGATTCACTCACCAAATCAGGTACGATCATCGCAGATTACCTGACAAAGCATGCCGAGGAAGCGCAGTTTTTATCGATTTCCTCACTTGCCAAAGCTTGCAATATGGCAGAAGCCACAATTTACCGTTTCTGTAAACAACTCGGATTTGAAGGTTATAATGAAATGAAGATTTCACTTGCACAGGCAAATGTGACGCCGACACCGTTTTCTTCCTATTCTTTAGATCCATCCATGCCGACATCTTCATTATGTGACAACGTATGTGCTTCTTTTCAGGCTGCGATCAGTAACACTATGAGTGTTCTTGACTTTGACGCAATTGACGAGGCTGCCCTTCTCTTGCAGCGCGCAACCTCCGTTTACTGTCTCGGTCAGGGTGGCAGCCGGGTTCTGGCAAATGATATCTGGGTGCGCTTCGCCACGATCTCCAATAAATTCCGCAACTGTGGTGACAGCCACACGCAATTGATCGCCGCAAGCCTCATGGGTCCAGGTGATGTCATTTTATTTGTTTCCTACTCCGGCTCCACGCACGACATGATGGACACTTTATCCGTTGCCAAAAAGACCGGTGCGAAGATCATCCTCATCACGCACTATCCGGACGCACCCGGCACAGCACTTGCAGATGTTGTCCTCCTGTGCGGTGCCCTGGAAACACCATTGGATGGCGGCAGTATCCCGGTCAAGGTCAGTGAGTTATTCGTTGCCGAATCGCTTATCATGCGTTATCTGCTCGACAACCGCGAGCTTGCCAAAATCGCCCGCGATAAAACCAGTGTTGCCATGGTGGCAAAGTTTTTGTAAAACGCAAATAAAAGAAAAATCGTGCAGACAAAATATGATTTCCTTTGTGGTTCTTTCGAACAGGAACATCATATTTCGTCTGTACGATTTTTCTTTTTTATTACATACAAAACTGGACTTGTAAAAAATCCTCTTATAGCATTTTATTCCATCTCAGATAAAGCATCTTCATCTGCAACAATAATTACATTAGGATGGAGTCTTAAAACAGAGCCAGGAACCTGCGGTGTGATTGGTCCGTTTACGACTGCATTTAATGCTTCCGCTTTATCTTTTCCGCTGACTACGAGCAGGATTGCTTTTGCGCGAAGGATGGTTCCAACGCCCATCGTGTAAGCCTGTTTTGGAACGTCATCTGCACTTGCGAAGAAACGTTTGTTAGCTTCGATGGTACTCTCTGTCAGGTCAACAACATGAACATCCTGAGGGAAAGAATCGCATGGCTCATTGAAACCGATATGTCCGTTACGTCCGAGTCCTAACAGCTGAAGATCAATACCTCCAAGAGAATCGATCAGTTTCTCGTATCTCTCGCACTCGTTGTCGCTGTCAAGATTCGTTCCATCCGGAAGGAAATGGTAATCCGGTCTGATATTGACTCTTGAAAACAAATTTTTATTCATAAAATACCAGTAACTCTGGTCGTTCTCTTTCGGAAGTCCTTTATACTCGTCCAGATTTACAGTTGTGATTTTAGAGAAATCAAGGTCTCCTTTTTTGTACCAGTCTACTAACTGATCATAAATACCGATTGGAGTAGAACCTGTTGCAAGTCCAAGTACGCTGTCATCCTTTAAGATCATCTGTGCAGAAATAATGTTGGCTGCCTTTCTGCTCATATCCTGGTAATCCTTTGTTCTGATAATTTTCATTTTGACATCTCTCCTATCTTTCATCATTTATCCTCGCTGCCTCTTAAGGTGCGCTGGACTTCTTTCTGGATTTTTTCAATATGCACACGGTCATGGTTTACATAAGCCGCATAAATAATGTCGATCATCATGAGAAGCGGAAACTGTGGCGAGATCAGATTGCCGTGGTTTAAATGTTGTAAGGAAGGCACCAGCATCACTTCCCTGCAAAAGTCTTCGTATGACTTTCTGTTTTTTTCCGTGATCAGTATGGTGTCTGCTCCCTGCCGGCATCCACGCGCAAGCATGTATAAGACTTCTGATTTCGTGCCGCTTAAGCTCAACCCGATAACGAGGTTCTGTGGATTCAGAAACACCGACTGCATTTTTATGTTTTCGTTATCCCGGAGCGCAACCATGTCGATCCCGATCCAGCGGAATCTCGTTGCCATCTCCTCTGCTGCAAGCCCGGAACTTCCTCTTCCGCAGACATAAACGCGTTTTGCCATCCTGAGTTTTTCCACGATCCGTTTGATCTGTGCCTCGTCCAACAGATTGTAGACTTTATTCAACAGGCTCTGATACGTGTCTAAGACCAGCCGCGACTCTTCCTGTTCCACTGTGGTTTTCTCCACATAAGAATTACGGTATTCATACACAAATTCCCGGTAACCCTGATATCCGCTTTTCTTGGCAAATCTTGACAGTGACGCAGGCGAAACGGAAAGCTCCGTGGAAATAAATTCTGCGGACAGATCCCCGATTGCATCATTTTTCAAAAAATAGTCTGCAATATGTCTTTCTGTTTCTGTGTATCTCTCATAGTTTGCCTCGATCGTCGGTATGATCGTTTTTGCATATTTTTCCATGCCCATAACATAACCTCATTGAAAGTGATTTTCAATCATTATACTCCTTTTTGAAAGTTCTTTCATTAAAATCTGCAAACTTTTCAAATACTACACAAAAATCATATTTGTTTTTTATTCATATTTCCCAATATAGAAGAAAGTTTTTTCACAAACCGGGTATTATATTCAGAATGTCAATTTTTATTCGGTCGCAGCCGAGTCAGTCGCAACCGAGTAAAAATTATCTCACATAATATACATAGTTCTCTTTTCTTGCGGTCGCCTCTTTTGCCGGCTCTGCTGCATATCCGAGTGCGCAGTGGCCGATCCCTTCGTATTCGCCCTGAATACCAAGATCAGCAAGAATTTTTTTGCCGAAATCAGATTCGAACTCCTCTTTCGCCCTGTGGATCCAGATGCTTGCCACGCCGAGGCTTTCTGCGGCATTCATCAGATTGCCCATCACAAGAGAACCATCGTACACATATGTTGGAACTGCCTTATTGGCAAGTACCACAAGAATGACCGGTGCTCCATAGAACGGATCCATTCTTTCCGGTGCTCCCATGATTTTACGGTTTTCTTCCGAAAGCTGGTCACGCAATTCCTTATTCGTCACTGCAAGGATGATCGGGGACTGTTTTCCCATTCCGGTTGGCGCATAGGTTCCGGCTCTTACAATCTGCTCAAGTGTTTCCTCTGGAATCATATCCGGTTTGAAATTGCGGCAGCTTCTTCTTGTCTCTAAAACTTTTAATGTATCGTTCATGATTGGGACCTCCTGATTTTTTATCTGGGATTATTATAGAACGCTTTTGCAAGAAATTCTATCGTTTTTTCATTTCCTATCACTTATTACAGTCCGCTCAGATCAATCTCATAAATCAGTTTTTCCGGCTCTTTTTCCTGCATGAAGAAAAGGATCATATACCACGGCAGATACAAAACATCTGCCTCTTTTTCAATATTTGATTTTGAGAAAACAATACTTTGCTCGAACTCCCACTGCTCCACCTTCATTGCATGATCCATTGCCAGATGTTTTTTGAAATCATTTCCAGATTTTATCTCCACAAGCTCCGTATGCAGCCCTTTCTGTAAAACAAAATCCAGTTCTCCAATTTTCTTGGAATCATAATAATGAAGCTCAAATCCATTTGACTTCAGGTTTTGTGCAAAAGCATTTTCCAGAATACTTCCCATATTGATTTCGACATTTCCCATCAAAAGATCAAACTGAATATTTTCCATGCAGGAAGCACAAAGCAGTCCCACATCATTCATATATAGTTTGAACAGATTCCTTTTCTCACTTAGCTGCAATGGAGCCTGTGGTTCCGTCACGTTATAGCAAGGCAATGCCACTCCTGCATCCGCAAGCCAATTAAAACTGTCCTCGTACCGGATATGTCTGGCGGATGCATTGATACTGTTTAACTTAAATCTGCGGTTTTTCTCATTGAGCTGTGCCGGAATACTGTCAAAGATTGCTTTGATTTTCGCTTTGTCGCTGCCTTCAGCATATTTTGCAATATCTAACCGGTATAACTCCAGAATGCTTCTCTGATTTTGCACAACTTTTGCAATATCGTGCGTGTCAATATAAATCTGAACTGTTTCCGGCATGCCCCCGACAACAAGATAACTGTAAAATAATTTGCAAAGCGTTTCATGCACGGAGTCAGAAACTTTTTCTTTCCTGTCATAGCAGGTTTTCAAATACTGCAAGGTCTTATCCTGCACCCCATTTGCCCACAGATATTCCTCAAAATCAAGCGGATACATTGGTAAAATCTGCTCGAAGCCAACCGGATATGATCTCACTTCCTTATACCGAACTCCTAACAATGAACCAGATTCAATATAGTCAAACCTGCCATCCTCCACGAGAAATTTGATTGCCGACCGGACAGCCGGACATTCCTGTACTTCATCAAACAAAATCAATGTCTTTCCAGGCTCCAACGGTTTTTGAAGGTATGCAGTCAGATTCGTAATGATTGCTTCTGCTGTCAATTTATCTTTGAAAATATCGGCAGCTTTTTCATCCGTCACAAAATTTATTTCTGCAAAATGTTCATACTCATTTTTTCCAAATTCCCTGATCAGAGTTGTCTTGCCAATCTGTCTCGCGCCTATAATGCACAGTGCTTTCCCTCCTGTATTTTCTTTCCATTTTAAAAGTTCCTGATATACTTTTCTTTTTAGCATGTCACGCCCTCCGAATGTTAGGATTCCCTTTTCTTACATTCATATTAACATTTTTCCAAAGTATTTCAAGGCTTGTTGTAACATTTTTCCTTCGTTTTGACTTCGTATTTGTAACATTTTTCCGTGATTTTCTTGTAATTTTGTAACATTATTCACAACATTTTTCTTTCAGCAGTGCCAAAATCAACCGGAACACCTGCTCCGCCGCATTCCGCATATTTTTCTGCGCAATTTCCGTGTCCATAGCTTCATCCAGTGAACACACACCCGGCAGGATGGAGAAAAATGCATCGATTCCCTTTTCGTTGCAGTTTTTTGCTTCCTCTGTCACACTTCCGGCAAAAGCGATTACTTTACAATTGTAGTTTTTTGCTATCTTTGCTACACCGACCGGAACTTTTCCCATTGCCGTCTGAAAATCAAGACAGCCTTCCCCTGTCACCACGATATCTGCATCCTGCAATTCACTTGCCAGCCCGACTGCCTCAAGAACAATGTCGATTCCCGGTTTCAGTTCCACGTTTGGAAGTCCCCACAGAAACGCAAACCCAAGCCCCCCCCGGCTGCGCCTGTGCCCGGAATTTCACTGAACTTTTTGCCGGTAGATTTTTCCAGACATGCTGCATAGGACTGCATCGCCCTGTCCATGCTCTCTTTCTCTTCTTCCTTCACACCTTTTTGCGCTCCGAAAACGTAAACACACCCCTGCGCTCCACAGAGTGGATTTGTCACATCACACGCAATCTGAAAATGACAGTCTTTTAACACTTCCGGCACACGATTATTTTTTATCTGTACCACTTTTTCCAGCGAGTCAAAAACCGGTGGCAATCTGTCTCCGTTTTCATCCATAAAATCATAGCCCAGTGCAGATAACATTCCGATACCGCCCTCTGTCGTCGCACTGCCGCCAATTCCAATGATAAATTTGCGGCATCCTTTTTGAACTGCATCCAGAATCATTTCTCCGACTCCTGTGGATGCTGCTTTCCACGGATTTAACGGTTCTTTTACAAGTGTAATGCCGGATGCCTCCGCCATCTCCATCACAGCTGTTTGATCTGGCAGAATGCCATATCTTGCTTTCACTGGATTTCCCATCGGACCTGTCACGGTCACATACTCATACGTTCCGTTCATTCCCTCTACCAACGCTTCCACTGTGCCCTCGCCTCCATCTGCGAGCGGTTTTACGACAACATTCATATTATCTGCTGCAGGCTTCCTGTCCTTCACAGCTGCTGCCCCACTGCCACAGTGCGCACACGCCGCCGCAAGAATCCCCTCTTTACAGGCGTTTCCCGCCTGCATACTTGTCATACTTCCCTTAAAAGAATCAATTGCTACTACCACTTTCATATAAAATGCCTCCGACTATGATTCCAATATTGTACCACAGCCGGAGGCATCAAAACAATAATCCCTGTTTTTAGTTTACATAACACTATTCAATTGTAAGGTCTGCAACCAGATGATCACATCTTTTAAAGAGATCAGTTGTGCTGTTACCATCTTTTTGAATTCTTCTCCCGGCTCCCGCATATCCGGAATACAGATCACATCAATTCCCGCAGAATATGCCGCCTGAATCCCTGCTTCGCTGTCCTCTAACACCAGACAATTTTTTCCTGGCTCATGTGCATCCTCGCATGCTTTCAGAAAAATATCAGGAAAAGGTTTGCCACGTTTCACATTTACACCATACACCAGATGATCAAAGTAGCCACGAATCCCATTCTGCTGCAAAATTCCCTCTGCGCGGTCTTCGGTGCTCGATGTTGCCAGCAGTATTTTGTAGTGATTTTCCTTTAAATACGCCAGCAGTTCGCGTGCGCCCGGTTTCAGTGCAACGCCGTCTTTTAGATACTCTTTTTCCCTCTCATCCACAAAAGTCATTCCCTCTTCCAACGTGATTGGGAGCTGATATCTTTCTAACAGAAACTTCATATTTGCAAGACTGGTTTTTCCACTATAATCCGTTGCATATTCCTCCAGCGTCATGGAACGTCCGTATTTTCCGGTCAGTTCCTCATACAATCGGAAGGAAATGATCTCGCTGTCAATTAACAGACCATCCAGATCAAAAATCACTGTATTTTTCATGCTGTTCTCCTTCTATATTGTTACTGTTCCCTCGTACCTCGTTCCAGTAACGATTCGCAGACTTATTTTATCTCTATTCTGAATTTTATCACAGCAAAAACCATTGTATCTTTAGAAAATGCGACTTATAATATAACAAAAGCGACAAGGCGGTAGTTTTTATGTTCAACAATTCCCCTTCTCTGTCCCTCGATCCTTCCGGCAGGGAACTCATTGAAAAAAATACGCAATTATTTGATCTCTCCGTCAACGACATGGATCTGCACCAGTATCTTGGCGGATATATTCCTCCTCACTGGCACGGTGAGCTGGAACTGTTTGTGCTACTCGAAGGGCTTGTCACGGTTCGTATCGGAGACCAGTCCTATGAACTGCAAGCCGGGGAGGGCTGTTTTATCAATACAGAGATCATTCATGCCGTTGTTCCAAAAACCGCCGCTCCCTGCCTGTTCCGCTCCTTTGTGTTCAGCACCGACATGATCTGCGGAACCCCGGAAAGTGTATTTCACATCAGATACGTGCGCCCGCTGTTGGAAAATGGTCCATCCTGCTTTGTGTTTCATGATACCTCTGAGGACGCTCCGTATTTTCAGGAATTTGACTGTGCCTACCATGCCTGTATCAGTGAAAACTACGGATATGAATTTCAGGTACGGAATGCGCTGTCCAATATCCTGCTTTTTGTTTTGTCCAAAATGTCCGTGGATTCCAGCCCTTCTATTTCTCCGATACAAGACGAACGCCTGAAAAAAATGCTGACCTGGCTGCACCGAAATTTAGATAAAACCATTTCTGTCTCAGAGATTGCGGACACTGCAAATATCTGTCCCAGAGAATGTCAACGCATTTTTCAGCAGTATCTGCATTACAGTCCGATCGAATATTTGCAGCGGATCCGTATTTTCCATGCCGCAAAACTGCTGACAGATTCCGACGCTCCCATCACAGAGATCGCATTAAACTGTGGTTTTTCCAACCCAAGCTATTTTTCAAAGCAGTTTAAAACAATTATGGGAAGCAGACCACGCGAGTATCGTGCTGCTTCCCATAAGGAGATTTCCACTTATTAATTATTTCTGAAAATACTCTTTTGCAAATTCCATATCCTGTACCAGTTCCATGGTTCCAAGATATTTTCCGCTTTTATCGCGGACTGCCATATAAGTGACTAACATGGTTCTGCCGTTTTTATCCATCCAGACAGGTACTTTATCAAGTGTTCCCGCTCTGAATTCTTCAATAATACGGCGTACCTGCTGTTCGATCTTCGGCGGGTGGCAGGAGAACACCTCTCTGTCAATCGCCATTCCCGGTCTTTTGAACACTTTTGGACCTTCGTTGAAAAAGCGGTTGATATTGTCTGTGTCCACAAACGAAATCTCCAGTGGGATGGTATTCAGCATTGCTGTCAGCTGCTCCACGGTCATGTGACCGCCTGCCATGACAATCTCATCCTGACTGATAGACGACATCTTTATGTCCTGTGCCTTCTCTGCGTCCTCCCAGACTCCGTTTTCTACACCAAAACACTCTGCGTAGTCTTTTGAGTCCCGGTAGATTCCAAACCATTCCTCATCCGTAAAGTTAAATGCACAATTTGGAAAAAGAATATTGGCTTCTTTATAGATCATCTCGTCTGCTCTTGTGAGTGCCGCCTCGAAACGTTTTTTCCACTCATCATCCTGTGAATCCGCTTTTTTCGCCAGCGCAGCAAATTCATCCCGTATCTCATCATCCACCGTCCACATAACATCCGACGGACCGCTGATCTCATACTTTACCTTTAAATGCGGATAAAGAAGATCTCCCTTTTTGGCATAATGGATTGCAAGCTGCCGGACTTCTTCTATAAGCTTGTACTCTACATGCCCGCTCTTTAATGCTTCCCTGCATTTTTTAATCGTTTTGGCAAGTGCTTCGTTCTCCAACGTAAATGTGTGAAGTGGATGCCCCGGAATCTTCACAAGCTCCGCTGTCTTTGCAAATCTCTGTTCCCGGATCGAATCCACCGTTGCTTTTTCAGCATTTGCGATCTGCTCTTCTCTTGTTTTTCCATGAAACAACGCAGAATGAACATCACACAATCTCTGCACTTCACTGATCGGTGTTCCCTCTTTGATAAGTTCCTGCTCTGCATTCATGATCTCTGCCGCGTCTACCGACTGAAATTTTTTCACAAAATCAACGCGGACACTCTCCAATTCCTCGCCTGCTCCGAGGCGTTTCAGGTAATCTTTAATGGTTTGCTTCTGCTCTTCTCTATTCATACTTCCTACGCTCCTTTTGGCAATGATACTGTGCGATTTATTTTCATATATAGTTTCCTTTTTTTGTATCTTTACTATACGCAATTGGGAGCAGAATTTCCGTTGTTTTTACAACATTATAGAATTTCTCTGATTTTTTCCTCTACCACATCCATATCCGCTGTCGGCTCAAACCGTTCTACCACGTTGCCATTCCGGTCAATTAAAAATTTTGTAAAGTTCCATTTGATATCTGCGCCGTTCACGTCAATTTTTGCATAGTGCTTGAATGTGATTCCAAACTTTGCATCACAGAATGACACGATCTCCTCGTTGGTGCCCGGTGCCTGATTTCCAAACTGATTGCAAGGGAAATCTAACATCTCAAAACCCTGTTCCTGATATTCCTCCATTTTATGCATGTTACACATTACATCTTCCGCTTCAAAATCATAAAATTTGCTCATTGTTTTTCTCTTCTTTTATATTGCTTGCAATTTAATTGTGTTCAATCTTTATGCGTAATAAAATACAACCTATTGGCATCTTTGTCAATAGGTTGTACACAATTAATTTTATTTCATAAATTTTCCAAAGAATCCTTTTTTCTCTGGCTGTTTCTCATCCTCTGAATCCTCTTCTTTTCCTTCCTGCTCTTTCCACTTAAAGTACTCAGAATCCAGATTCACGCTGATCTCAGGGGCAGCTTTCTCTGTTTTTTCTTCCGGCTGTTCTTCCTCCGGTTCTTCAAACGAGATTCCCTGCTGTTCAAAATAATCGCGGTTGATCTTGATCTCTGGCTTCACTGCTGCATAAGGAGAAGATTCCGTATCCTCTTCTTTCCATTTCTTCTCCTTCGCGATCTTCTTATTCCGCTCCTCAATAATACCCATGTATTTGTCCGTATCCTTAAGATCCTGCAGCAGACTCTTTAATTCCAGCTTGTCACCGGAAACCAGTTTTCTTTCATTTGCAAGCTTTTCTCCCATGCTGTCATAGACCGCTTTCACAGACTCATTCGCCTCATCCATAATATCAAGTATCCGCCGGAGCGCTTCATCCGTATACATAACCGACGCGGCATAAACGTCCTCTGCTTTTGCTCTGGCGTCATTGATGATTTCTTCCCCGATCTTCCGGTTTTCCCGCTGCGCCTGCTCCCTACCCTGCTGCGTCAGTTCATACTCATCCATAACTTCTGACATGCAGACTGCAAGCTGTTTTAAAATATCCAACATCTCTTTCTTATTTACGACCAAATAGTTAGAATCTCTCTCATATGGATTGCTTTTTGATAAAAGGACATGTAATTCCCTGAGAACCTTTTCCATGTTGTCCTGTGCGCTCATTTTGAATCTCCCTGCCAATCCCGACTTATGTAAACTTCTTTTTCAACGTATGTCCGAATGATCCACTGATACCGGAAAATTTTTTTACTTTTTCATCTTGCGGGATTTTACTTTTTTCACAATTTTCTTAATTAATACTATAATGAAAATGACAAGTAAAATCAACACCGCAATCGCACCAACAATGATAGCAGTAAATTTATTTGGATTTTTTACAAGGTCAACGATATTCCTACTGTCATCTACCTGTTTTCTGTAATGTGTGGTGCTGTAGTATTCCGGCACATTGGCTATTCCGTCGCCGTCTGTGTCCTCAAATGACTCCATGTATCTTGCGATCGCATCCCACGCTTTTAACTCTTTTCCATTCTCTGTGATAATGACATCCTCGAAGTCTTCGATCGGTGTTCCGTCGGCGTATTTTGGAACCAGTGATAACAGTCCGTAAGACATATCTGTTACGGCACTTAACATCTGTCCGCTGTAAAGGTCTGCGACCACGCGGTATAATTTATCATCCTCAAGCTCAATTCTCTGTGTACCATCGTCCAGATACACATCTGTCACTTTATTTAAGATCATGCGGTTTGGATTGTAAGTAAAATCAAGTCCGCTGCAATATAATCTCGCCGTTGTCATAAAATCAGAAACGGATGCGTCGATCTCCGCTGCCGTCTTTAACTCTTTTCCGGTCAGATACACGCTGATCAGCGGATAGCCAGGCACTCCGTCTGCACCGATTCCAAGGGAAAAGGAATTGAACACCTGCTCTACTGTAATGTCACCTTTTGCATAAGTATCACGCACTGTTCCACTTGGAACGACTGCAACATCCACCGGAACACCGTCATAATCGGCTGCATTTTCCACCGCATACACATAGGCGTCCGACATAATATCACCAAGATTGTGTTCTTCATGGATATTTTCCAGATCTTTCTGTGTGGAGAAATCAACATCATTTTCCACTAACACCTGATCTTTGGTATAGCCGAACTGTGCCAGATAGTCGATGTCCACAGTATCCATAAACTGATCAATGGTGTTCTGTGTCTCTGCATCCTGATCAATGTCTGTTGTGACCGGCACAATTTCGTAAGAAGTCATCTCCCAGCGTCCATCTGCTTTCTGTGTCATGGAAAGTTCGCCGAGATTCTTACCATATTCACCGCAGGATACCACATAGGTATCTCCATGGACAATTGGCTCTTCCAGTGTTGTATGTGTGTGACCGCTTAAGATCAGATCGAGCTCCGGCACTGCCTTTGCCAGATTTTCATCCTCTGATTTACTCTCGTCCTCCCAGGTTCCGCTGTGGGAAACGCAGACGATCATATCAACATCCTCGTTCTCCCTGATCTCTTCGACCGTTTCTTTTACCGCCTCGATTGGATCTTTGAATAAAAGCTCACAGGTCGGTGCACAGGCAAGTGCATCTTTACCAAAAACACCTACGACAGCTATGTCTGTATCCCCTTTTTCCAATACAACATAGTCACTGACCCCGTACTCATCAAATGCGTCTCTGATCAGCTGTTGTCCCTCACTTAAGCCTGCTGCCTCCATGGATTCCCAATCCACATTGCAGACAACCAGTGCCGGAAGATTATCCCCGGACTCCGTCGCACTGTTCAACATATTTGCAAGTCCTTTGGAGCGGTAATCGAATTCGTGGTTTCCGAGTGTGGTCACATCGCATCCCATATAGCCTAACATGCGGATTTCTGCCGCCTGCGTCTCAAAAACAGTCTGGATCAGTGTTCCCATGGAAAAATCACCGCCATCAATCACCAGCGTGTCAGGATTTTTCGCTTTCTGCTCCTGGATCAAGGTGTTGATTCTCGCAAATCCTCCCACTTCTTTCTCTGCATCATCCACCACCGTCGTAAATGTGTTAAGGTGGGAATGTGTATCATGTGTGAATACAATATCCACCTGTTTTGCGGAATCTGCTGTCTCAGCGGAAACAGTCTGTGTTCCTGCAAAAGTTGTCAGGCATAACATGCCTGTGAGTGCCAATGCTGCCCAGTTTTTTCTCATATTTTTCTCTCCTTTGCTATTCCCCGAAAAATACACTGTCTCCCATCGCCTCATATTTTCCAGTAAAAATAAAGAGCAAAACTACTTCAAATATGATCGCAGTTCTGCTCTTTTTGTATTTACTATTTTACATAAATTTTACATTGATGTAAAGAAGTCCTGTCACTTTTACATCTGTTTTTTCTCAGCTTTTGCCTGAAGCTTTGCAAGTTTTTTCTTTGTCGGTCTGAACAACCGGAAAATCCTGTAAACTTCCAGAACGATCAGCAGACCAAAGATAATATCAATTGCCAGTTTGATTTTGTCTGAAATTCTCATTCCGTCTTTGATCTGGGAACCCGGCATTGCGCCATTCATGCTCTTGCTGTTTGCGATCGTGTAAAGTACACGGTGCATTGCCTGTCTTGCATAGTAGTAAGTTGCAGGATCACTCTTGTCAAAATTGTATCTTGCAGATGCCGGAAGGCTTGTCAGTTTCACATCTGCCCCCGCCTCCGTCATCTGGTAGCCATCCATAAATACACCGGTATTGGCATTGTCTGTCATAACGATTCCATCAAATGCCCACTCGTTACGAAGGATTCCTGTGATCAGTCCATAGTCACCGCCTGCCCAGGTTGCACCGGCTCTGTTGAAGGAAGTCATAACACCCTGTGAAGCACGGATTGATTTTGATGCGTTCGCATAGCTTCCATCTTCCTGTTTCTCGACATAATTTAAGGTAACGTCGCCGACTTTCATGCACATCTCAAATGGTACAAGATAAATCTCTCTTGCAGACTGCTCATTAAACCAGGTGGCAACACTGAATTGTCCGTCACGGTCACCACGATGGTTTTCCTGATCGTTGAATGCAAAATGCTTGATGTAAGTATACATACCTTTGGAAGCAGCTCCGTAAACTTCTCTGGAGGCAACGGCTCCTGAGAGGAATGCATCTTCGGAATAGTACTCTCCGTTACGACCGGAATATGGTGTTCTGTGGATATTCATGGATGGTGCATACCAGCCATCAGCTCCTCCGAGCAATCCTTCATTTCCGATCATTGTTCCATATTCACTGGCAAGGTCTAAGTTCCATGTCTGTGCAAGCGTCATTGCGTTTGGGAACATTGCTCCTGTACCACCATAAAGCAATCCTGCTGCGGTGTCCGCATCAATATTAAAAGGTTTTTCTACAGAATCAATGTATTCAATACCATAACCGGACACGCCGACCGTATTATAAATTTCATCTGCAGTCAGTTCATCTAAAAGGTCATCCCAGAGCGGATCATCAAAATCAAGTCCCCTCATGTTAATCAATGTTAATCCATTATCTGCACCATAGACAATCTGTGTGTCTGCAAGTGTCTCCGGCGCAACATCTGTACCGCTTGAAAAGCTGTCAAGCTCTGCGATCAGATCATCGGACGCTGTTTTCACATATGTATAGGAAACTCCATCTTCACCATTGATCTCATTTCCCCAGGTACTGATCTGAGTTCCTGCCTCTCCGTCATGTGTCGGGAAAGTTCCCTCCCAATCTGATCTTGTCAGATAAGTTACGTCTGCCTTGCAATCCTGTAACTGGTTTGTGATTGTCACACCCGAGTAAGAATCTGTTGCGTAGGTTGTCACATCGGTGTCTGTGTTATCTGGTGTGTATACAGATACAAAGTCTGCTTTTTGAGCTGGCTTCTCAGATTTCGCCGCAAGAATATTGTTAATTGCTGCATGTGCGTTAGCAGCTGCTGTGATGTAATAATCACCTGCGTCAAAAATATATGTCTCTGCTCCGTTTTCATCATAAGCTTTTAACTGCTCTTTGGAGAATGTACAGGTTACCGTCTCTTTCTCGCCCGGTGCAAGTTCGCTTGTCTTGCCGTAGGCTACAAGCTGTACGGAAGCTTTCTCTACTCCGTTTGCTTTGTCGTACTCGGTATATGGGGACTGTGCGTAGATTTCTACGACATCTTTTCCTGCCATATCTCCGGTGTTTTCCACATCAACAGTCACGGTGCACTCGTCACCAGACCATGTTGTCTGCATATTCGACCAGTCAAAGGTTGTGTAGGAAAGACCATAACCAAATGGATAGACCACTTCCTCTGTGTAATCATAATCTCCTGCATTTCCCTGATTTAAAACGGCATCCTCATAACGTGTCTCATAATATTTGTAACCTACATAAATTCCCTCTTCGTAAGTCACATAGTTATATTTTGTCAGTTCTCCGTTCTCATCCACATACTGATAATCGCCAAAATTCTGTGCAGCCGGAGATTTGGATGCATCTGCTGCAAACGTATCTACCGTTCTTCCGGATGGGTTTACCTGTCCGGTCAGAATGTATGGAATGGACTCGATTGCGGTGCAGGAAAGCACTGCTTTGACATTCTCGTAATCTTTTACCCAACCAAGCTCTAATGCAGCGTTGGAATTGGTTACAAGAATCACATTATCAAAGTTGTCATTTAAATAAGAAATAATTTCCAGCTCTGTGGAATCAGGCTCCAGATAACTTTTTGCCTTATCTTCCTCACTCTCCGCATGATTGTACATGGAACGCGGCATGTCACGGCCTTCGCCTGCCACTCTCTTTAAGAAATAAACCGGCACGGTATTCTTTACCGAATCCATGACCTCTGTGTTCTCCTGTAATACGGATAACGGAACTTCATGGATTGCAAAATCTTCTGCGTCACCAAAACTGATCGAACCGGAGCTGAGTCCGTATTCTTTCGACTGCTCTGAATAAAAATCCATTAAAGTTGTATTGATTTTTGCTCCTGCGTCCTCGAAAATCTGTGTCAGATTTCTTCCTCCCAGCATAGAATCACTGGCGGAAACAGTTGCTGAATTTACACTGAAAAAGCTGAACTCCGTATCCTGTGCCATTGGCAGGATTCCCTCATTACTCAAAAGCACCGTCCCCTCATCTGCGATCTGCTGATGAAGCGCTGCCTCTGCTTCTTTGATACTGTCCGTCGTATAATCTGCTTTGTTATACGTAAGATCAAGACCTGTTGTATCTACGTCGGAATTATCAATCTGTGTGTTGATCCCCCCGATCATACTGTCCATCATTCTCGCATAATTCGGAAGGATGGTGTTTACGACTGTGATGATCACTGCAAATAAAATGATCAGCACAGAACGTATTGTTGTTCCTATTATTTTTCTGGCTTTACTCATAGTTTCCTCCTCTTAAAAAATTCACTTCCGGCAGCAAAACTCAAGACTATGAAAGGTTTTGCTGCTTCTATTTACCATAAAAATAACACGAAAGAAAAGAAAAATGCAGGTTTGGACGTAACCTGCATTTTGAGAGACATATTCCGTTGTTTTTTGCAAAATCCGATATTGTACGGGTTCCCATATGTTTTTATCGTCCATGCGGATTTTGGAAAATCATGCGGAGCAGATATTTGTTCTGTTCGGTCTTTATGACCATCTGACCGCCGTAATGCTCGACAATGTTCTTCATGCTTTTTGTTCCAAATCCGTGACTTCCTGTATCCTGCTTGGACGTAACCGGCATATGGTTACTGTCATAGACCAGACTTCCCTCATAAGGATTCACAATCTCCACCAGAAGGATTCCTTTTTTGTTCTGTATCTGCACAGATATCCAGCGTTCATGTACGTTTGAAATTTTCCGGTTTGCCTCGATCGCATTATCAAGGGCATTGCCGAATAAAGTATATAGGTCAAGCTCATCCATAAACGCAAGCTGGCTCCCATCTGCAATACAACTCATGGAAATCTGATTACTCTGACAGGTCAGTTTTTTCTCGGTTAAAACGGTATCCAGATATTCATTTCCGGTTCGGACCACCGCATCATAAGCAGCAATTTTACTCTCCATATCCTGTAACTTTGCCTTGCGCTTATCCTCATCACTCATCGTCGATAAAATCATGAGCTGATGTTTCATGTCATGATAATGCTGGTTTACAACTGCGATACTCTCCTTTGACATCTCGTAACGCAGCTTTGTCTTTTCCCAGAGCTGTTCTTTCTGTGAAAATTCGATGCGCTCTGTCTCCCTTTTCATCTGTTCCCGCTGATTCGTCAGAATAAACAGACAACACAGGATTGCATAAATGCTATGTATATGCGCATACCCCAGATAGTCCATCACAATGCTAAGTCCCCACACAATTCCCATTAAAACAACGGATGTTGTAGTCGCGGAAATCGCCCCGATCGGGTATTTTCCCTCATACACGGTTCCTTTTGCAAACCAGAAATACGCCAGAAGAAAAGAGCCTGCAAGACACGGAATGTATACAAGCGGATGTTTGTTTCCTATGATTCCACCTGTAAAATGTTCCACGAGAACCCGAATACAGTAAAAAATATGTTCCACACCATAACTTAAGGCAAAAATGTACATCGCCTCATAGATACTGCTTTCCGTACAGAAATAGATTGAAAAAATCAGTATCGCCCATATCAAAACAAACCACACAAACATAAGAATGACGGATTCCACCCACAAAATCCCCTGCTGCATTTCCGTCCCGTAGTATTTTATGTAAAAAATGGGTAAGACACCAAGCAGACAGGTACCCACAATTATGATTGCCATCGCTTTTCCCATGCCATGTTTTCTTTTTTTCAATGGTATACAAAGTCCGATCGCCGGAAGCAGCATTTCTAACATGTATAGGAAATTAAAACTTGTCACTTCCATCTCAAATCTCCATTCCGACGTAATCGGCAAATGCCTCTAAGAACTCTTTTTTCCTGCTCCGGCTTAAAAATATCTGCGTTCCGCCCACATAAACAGTATCTTTCTTCACCTCATCCACATGCCGCAGATTCACAAGCTGTGACTGCCCGCTTTTGACAAAATAATATTCCGCCAGTTCATCTGCCATTGTTTTTAAAGGGATTCCGTGTTTTGAATACACCTTATCTTTTGTGTGGAAGAACATATCATGTCCCACAACCTCAATATATAAAATATCCTCGGTAGATATCTTGCATTTTCGTTCCCCTTCTGCAACCAGAAGCTGTTTTTCCTTGTGGTACTTTGACGTTACTGCCAGCACTTTGTCCATGGTCATCGCAAGCTGCTCATAAACAACCGGTTTTAAAATAAAATCCAGCGCATTTACCTTGTAGCCCTCTATTGCATACTGCGCCAGCGCCGTGATGAACACGATCTGTGCGTCCGCATCCACTTCGCGAATTCTCTTTGCGGTTGTCATTCCATCCTGATATTTCATATGGATATCCAGAAAAATCAGGTCATAGTCCGCAGAATAGTCATCCAGAATATCTATGCCGTCATTAAAAATTCTTACGATAAATGCTTCGTTTTTGTCTTTTTCATATTTTCTCAGATGCTCGATAAGTGCCTCCTGACACTCACGTTCATCCTCTACGATTGCTATTTTTAACATAACCTTCTCCCAGATGAGAAGAGTGCGAAGCCATAGTTTTGGCTCCACACCCTGATAAATTTTTCACAATCTACAATGTAATATCTTCGACGGATATACCAAGTGAAGATAACTTTGCAAGTGTGACCTTAATCTGATAATCAAGTTCTTTGTTCTCCACACCGCCATTGGATTTTTTAATGCGCTGCAGATCCGTATATTTGTCAATTGTCAAACTGATAAGTTCTTCTCTTGTCATTCCATTATCCTCCATGCTATCACCGCCTTTCGTTGGTGATATTATAACATAATGTAAAGTTCCTATTCAATTGAAAAAGGTGCAAAGCCCTTTTTCTATCACGACTTTACACCTTCTTTTTTATATTGTTTTCTGTTAATCTTCCAAACTTGTCTGAATATCCTGTATTTCCTTCAAATACTCTTTTTCAAGCTTTTCATACTCTTCGTTCCGAAGCAGTTCAAGCTTTCTTTCCAGTTCTGTTAAGTGTTTTCTTAATTCATACTTGAATTGTACATCTGTTGGCATATATTCCTCATTCACTTTCCATCACCGCCTTTCGCTGGTGATATTATAGCATAATGTAAAGTTCCTATTCAATTGTCAATGTACAATTAGGAGGGAAACCATTCATATTGAAAACTTTAAAGAATTTTTGAATCCATATAGAAGATACGCCACACATATCTCAATGAATTGTAAATTTACAATATCATAAAAAAGACTATGAAACAAATAAATTTTTTATTAATTTTGCTGCTGACACAGCAAAAACAACACCCACAATCAAAAATAAAATCTACATAAAAAGAGCTGCGTACCAATTTCTCAGTACAGCAGCTCCATAAATCTTAAGCTTCCGCTTTTTTTGCTTCCCCTTCCGGGAAAATGATCTTATTAACAAAGAAGAATACCACCATGGATACACCACCATTTAATACGGTTGTTCCGATGTTGTAGAGCCAGTCCGGTACAAACATTCCTGCAACAGCAACCCAGATACAGTTGATAGAGTTTACGATACAGGTTACGATACAGAATGCAATCAGATACCACATTCCCTGATACCAGATGTTACCTTTACTGCGAAATACGAAGCTTCTCTGGATTGGGAAGTTGATACACTCACCAACTACCATTGCAATCATGTATGCACAGAAGTAAGGCAGTCCTCCATGTGCAGCGTCATAGCCGATAATGTTCCATTTGAAAGTCTCTCCAAATAAAGTAATATCGATTCCCGGGAATCCGAAATCAACTTTTGGAAGCCCTGCGAATGCAAGTGGTAAAAACAGTAACATAAAATATTTCAGTACTGTGATAAGGTTACTTACGATAACGAATAAACCACCTTCACGAATCCATTTTGATGCGCCCGGATGCTTCTCTGCAAATCCAAGCCATAAGCCTTTGATTTTCTCCATAATATTAATCCCTTTCTCTCTGGACTGCGAAACACTTCTTTGCAGTTTCTGAATAACTTTCTGCATTTATGTTCCGCTTTACTTGTCTTAATCCTAACATAAGATTTTTTTTATGGAGAAAAATTGCATAATCTGTGCTTTTTTTAGCATAAATGGTAAGGATTTTACAAAAATGGGATCATATATACCGGCAGATAATGGATGCCATTCTCCCATTTATAATCTTTCGTATGAACCACGTACTTATCTCTGATGCGACTGCTATACTTATCGCAGAACATATCTCGACGCATTCCCGCTGAGGCTCGCCGGAATTGCATCGTATATATCACCTGCAAGCCCGGTTCCATCTATCTTTGTAAAATCTTCCTCATACAAATCAACGATTTCCCTTTTTACCTCATCCACTACCTGTAGATTATTGTGTTCTAAATATGCTTCTACAGCCTGTGGCATTCCGCCAATCAGCATATACAACCGGAACATACGCATCAGATTCCTGTGCATTGCATTTCCGGCAGATTTTTTGCTTTTTAAAAGCAGCTTAATGGTATCCGCCGTGATTTCATCACCAACTGCCCACAAAAATTCTTCAAAATCCATCGGATACATGGATATCTTATGTTCTTCACTCGGAATCAATATATCCTTCGTATTCTTCTTTATCGATAAAAGTGACCCTGTTTCAATGTATTTATATCTTCCATCTGCCACAAGATACTTGATTGCCTGTCTTGCCTTCGGCAATAGTTGAACCTCATCAAATATAATCACGGATTCCTTTTCATACAGTCTGACTCCGGTCAACTGTTGTAATTGGAGAAAGAAAAAATCCAAATTATATCGCAAATCCCCGTTCATCATCTCGCATTTGATACGCAAATCCCCACTCATTATCTTACATTTAGTACGCAGATCCCCATAATCCTAATTAACATATGCGATTCGTCTACACACTATTCTTTTCATACCTTAAGATTTTTTATTTGTATTCATGCAAAGGACAAAGTTTTCCTTTAAGCTCTGTAGCTAACTGTATATCCATCATTCCTTCTACAATTTTTCTAATATTTTAAGACCAAGTTCAAAGGCCAGTAGCATGATTTTACTCTTATCATCCAATCTTGCACTGCCTGATAAACTTCTTGGCTCCCAGGATGAATGGTCAAGGTTATCTCCTGCATAAAAGAACTGGAAAAATTCTGTTCCCCTGAAATCACAGAGTGCCTGCATTCCAGCACACTCCATCTCGACACAGACCGCACCCATTTCTTTTCTCTTATTCACCTTATCCCTTGTTTCTCTATAGCAGGCGTCTGTTGTCCATGTGATTCCTTCCACATAAGGATATCCAAACTCTTTCAGTACTTTCTTAAACTCATCCCTGTAATTATGATTCACATCAATTGTGTCACATGGTTTCGCATAGTGGTAACTCGTTCCCTCATCCCTGACAGCCTTAATCGGAATAATAATTCCACAATCTTCAATCCGTTTATCTAATACCCCACAATTTCCAAGCAAAATCAGTCTTTTACTTCCCATTGCAATTATTTCTTCATACTGTCCCACACACAAAGGTTCCCCGACCATTGATTTGAACATTGCAAATCTTTTTCCTTTATATGTAACTTCATAAATAGGATTCAAGCCACTTGCGGAATGAACACTCGCTATTTCTTTTGCCCGAAAAAATTTCAGTACCTCATTGAAAAGTTTTTCTGAAAAACAGGAAATCGTAACTTCCGGGAAATTTTCAATCTTCTCCACACACATATCTGGGTTTATAATTGCAGTTTTATTTGCGTCAAATTCTTCTAATAACATTTTCTATCTATCTTACCTTCCTGTTTTTTTGAATCCATGCTTAAAGTGCTTGTATTAGTTCGTTATTAAATTATTGTTAGTCAGACAAATTGTTAAGGAAACAATCGGAGTTGGTGTAAACGAAAAAGCAGTCTTGCGGT
>ERZ791821.32-NODE-32-length-142540-cov-15.214366_pt1 | contig 142540 bp, 116 predicted proteins | sample MGYA00510300_ERZ791821 | MGnify/ENA primary metagenome ERZ791821 (study PRJEB30046, sample SAMN00792034) | human gut metagenome | study: EMG produced TPA metagenomics assembly of the A metagenome-wide association study of gut microbiota in type 2... | reverse complement strand
GGTTTGATGAGGGGCGGATGAAATCTTCATCTGCCTACTCTACACGAATGACTTGCGAGAGGACGCTTATACATGCCCAATTTACGCTATGAATTGCACCACAGAATCTGCATTTTACCTTATGAAACTCACGGTTATGGGAGGACTTATATTGTAAAGGGTAGTTAAGAAAAAAGCACAAGAAAGGACAAAAAATGAGAACAAAAAAGCAGAAAATGAAAAGATTACTGCCCTCTACGAAAGACTTTCTCGTGATGATGAAATGGTAGGGGACAGTAACAGTATCGTCAATCAAAAGAAGATGGAGGATAGAGAGCTTATGAAACAGGAAGAAATCAGAAAGTGTACAAAGGTTGTGGAACTGTTCCGCAGTATGATAGATGAATTGGGAGATATGTGTGTGGTATATGATGAAATGTTCGGCTTTATTGTACTGGAGTATTACATGGATGGATATTTTGAGAATAATTCCAACTACGACAATGCAGAGGACTTGTATCATCACTTGTTGGATAAATGGAAATTCTGCTGGATTGTGGATAAGGCAAAGGTTAACGGGACAGAAGAATTTGAAGATTATGAACCGTCATTGACAAAGGAACAGCGGGCAGAAAGGGATAAGGTTTTAGCACATTTTGAAGAAGCATTCCGGCAGATACAGACGGAATAAGAAAGTGTCACAACATCTGAGGGGGCAATCGGTTTGAATACTGATTGCCTTTTCTGACAGGAAATGGACGATTTAAGGCGTTCCTGATGAAGGGACGGTAAAATATGCCTTGAAAGCCTTTTGATACGCTTAAAGGGCATAAAAAACGAAAAAAGGCTACACAATTTGAACATTTTGCAGGAGGGTATCGCAGTGGCGAGGATGGGCAAAAAAGAAAAACGGTTGTGGGTGTTCTTTTTGAATGACAAGAACAGGATACAGTATAATGATCAGTGCAAGAAGTGTGTGTATGACTGTAAGCAGAGCTTCCGGTGCAGGATTGTGTGGTGTGGGAAATATTACTCTAAGCGGAGGAAATGGGTAGAAGTTTGATACGTTGGTTTTGGAAATCCTTGAGTGATATATCAGCATAGTAGAGTATAATCTTGTTTTGTTCGAGAAAACGAATTATAATAACATGCGGAGGGATAGATATGGATTATATGACATTAAAAGAAGCTAGTGAAAAATGGGGTGTAACACCTCGTTGGATAAATTATTATTGTTCTGCCGGACGTATTCCTGGCGCTGTAAAGATGGGAACGGTTTGGCTGATACCCAAATCAGCACAAAAACCTAAGGATGGTAGAAGAAAGGAAAATAAACATGAGTAAAATATTACTGCTTGAAGATGATTTAAGTTTGATTAATGGGCTTTCCTTTGCTTTTAGAAAGCAGGGATTTGAATTAGCTGTTGTCAGAACACTAAAAGAAGCAAATGAGTTATGGGGTGAGGGCAAGTATGATTTACTGGTTTTGGATGTATCTTTGCCCGATGGTACAGGTTATGAATTTTGCAAAAAAGTTAGGCAGGTTTCAAAAGTGCCGATTATCTTTTTGACTGCTTCTGACGAGGAAATGAATATTATTATGGGGCTGGATATTGGCGGTGATGATTACATCACAAAACCATTTAAGTTGGGAGTTTTGGTGTCAAGGATAAATGCTTTGCTTCGGAGAGCAAAGGGCTTTAATTCAACTGATACAGAACTGCAATCAAATGGAATTAAGGTGCTTATGCTGCAAGGACAAGTATTCAAAAATGAGAAGTTGATTGATTTGACTGCCGCAGAATATAAGCTGCTTTGTTTGTTCATGAAAAATCCCAATGTTGTACTTACAAAGGAACAGATACTGGATAAGCTGTGGGATTGTGAGGGTAACTATATTGACAGCAGTACGCTTACTGTATATATGCGCAGATTGAGAATGAAGATTGAAGATAATCCGAGTGAACCGCAAATGTTATTAACGGTACGACGTATGGGTTATAAGTGGAATGTTTTGGGTTGAGGTATTCTATGAAAATATTTGTAAATAAAGACATAAAACATTTTTTCCTTGCAATAATGGTCGTTCTTGTAAATTTCCTTGTTCTGACAGAAGTATTGATTTGGGTGCTGTATGAGAAATTTTCTTTTTGGTTATTGTTTCTTTCCTTATTGACAACGTTTGCAATTTTGATGGTCTGTTTTTTGTATTTTCGCAGACAAAACAAAATGTTGGAGGATGCAGTGTCACAGATTAATTCTTATCTTGGAGGAAATGCAAATGCCCGTATTGAATGTGATGATGAGGGCGAATTATATAGATTATTCCATTCGGTAAATTCACTAGCTGCGGTGTTAAATGCCCATGCAGCGAATGAAGCAAGGGAAAAGCAATTTTTGAAAAATACCATATCTGATATATCGCATCAATTGAAAACACCGTTGGCAGCACTGAATATATATAATGGTTTGTTGCAGGATGAAGCGGAGAAACTGCCAAACATAAAAGAATTTGCCACACTATCAGAACAGGAACTTGATCGTATTGAAACATTGGTTCAAAGTCTTTTAAAGATTACAAAGCTGGATGCTGGCTCCATTGTGATTGAGAAAAGTATGGAGAGCGTAGCTGATATGATGCAGGATGTTGAACAACATTTTGCATATAGGGCTAGACAGGAACAGAAGGAAATCCTTTTGTCTGAATCAGAGGATATTTCACTCCTTTGTGACCGTGACTGGCTGATCGAAGCCATAGATAATATTGTAAAAAATGCGCTCGACCATACAGCAAATGGAGATACAGTTCGCATTGAATGGAAAGCTTTATCCAATGCCGTTCAAATCGTTGTGAAAGATAACGGTTGCGGGATTCACCCAGAGGATTTACACCATATTTTCAAGCGGTTTTATCGTAGCCGTTTTTCAAAGGATAAGCAAGGAATTGGACTTGGTTTACCTTTGGCAAAAGCAATCGTTGAAGCACATAGCGGCTCCATTGAGGTTGACAGCGAATTAGGCAGAGGGACGACTTTCACAATGAATTTTCTGATTCCTACAAAATTGTAGGATGACTGTAGCCTTGCAGTAATATTCATGTGCTATTCTTTCAGACATAGGACAGGGGGAAAGTCAACCTGCCTAATATTAAAATCATTGAGAAAGAGGTGTTTGCACTATGAACTTATTAGAGGTCAATAATATTTGTAAGACCTATGGCAGCGGAGAGACTGCTGTGAAGGCATTGAAAAATGTCAGTTTTTCCGTTCCAAAAGGTGAGTATGTAGCGATTGTCGGAGAGTCTGGTTCTGGAAAAAGTACACTCCTAAACATGATTGGTGCTCTGGACACGCCAACATCGGGCAAGGTAATGATTGATGGAAAGGATATTTTCTCCATGAATGATCGAAACCTTACTGTGTTCCGGCGCAGAAATATTGGCTTTATCTTTCAGGCGTTCAATCTTGTTCCAGAGCTTACTGTAGAGCAGAATATTATTTTCCCGGTGCTTCTTGATTATCAGAAACCCGACAAGAAGTATCTGGAAGAACTGCTTACTGTTCTGAACTTGCAGGAGCGCAGAAATCACTTGCCGAGCCAGTTATCCGGTGGTCAACAGCAGAGAGTAGCGATTGGACGAGCACTTATTACCAGACCGTCACTCATACTCGCCGATGAGCCGACAGGAAATCTGGACACACGGAACAGTAGTGAGGTCATTGCATTGCTGAAAGAGGCATCGAAAAAATACGAACAGACTATCATTATGATTACTCACAATCGTAGCATCGCACAGACTGCAGATCGTGTATTGCAGGTATCGGATGGTGTATTGACTGATTTCGGGAGGTGTAGGGAATGAGAAGTTATTTAAGTCTTGTGCCCATCTCTGCAAAAGTGCATAAACGTCAGAGTCGAATGACACGAATTTGTATTATTCTTGCGGTGTTTCTCGTAACATCTATCTTCTCTATGGCTGAGATGTGGACGGATGCAGAAACAACAGCAATGCGTCATAATCATGGGGACTGGCATATTGCTTTACAAAATGTTTCGAAGGATGAAGCAGAACAGATTAGAAAGAACTCTAATGTTGCAGTTTCTTCTTGGTACGATGAGATAAATACCGATGCAGAACAGAATTATTACATAGATGGTAAAAATGCAGTTTTATATGGCATTGAGGAAAGCTACATTACAGATATTATGAAGTATCCGACAGAGGGAGTGTATCCGCAGAATGAAAATGAAGTTGCTCTTAGTGCTGATGCAAAAGAACTTTTTAGTGTTAAGATTGGAGATGAAATTACTTTAGATACTCCTGTGGGAGACGTTAAATATACTATTTCCGGATTTTACGAGGATGATACAGAGTTTAACGATATTATTGGTGGATGCTGTGTGTTTATGAATCGGAAGACTTTTGACGAAATTCGTAGGCTTAATGGTGTAGAGTCTGAGTCTCAATTCTATATTCGTTTCCAAAATGAAAACGGTCTGAAGAAAACGATTGCAGATATGATGCAACAATATAATCTGACTGCCGAAAATGTAAAGGAGAATACAGCTGTTTTAGGAATGTTGGGAGCCAGCAGTAACGAAAGTGTAAATGAACTTTATCCATTGGCAGCGGCTTGTTTTGTTATTATATTGATTGCAGGTGTATTTATGATTTCAAGCTGTATGAATAGCAATGTGGCACAACGGACAAAGTTTTTCGGTATGATGCGTTGTATTGGTGCAAGCAAGCAGCAGATAATCCGTTTTGTCAGGCTTGAAGCACTAAACTGGTGTAAAACGGCAATCCCGATAGGCTGTGCATTGGGGACAGTGACCTGTTGGATATTATGTGCAATCTTAAGGTTTTTTGTGAAAGGTGAATGGGTTGATATGCCACTTTTGGCAGTAAGTATAAACGGTATTCTTTGCGGTGCTTTAGTTGGTGTCATTACTGTATTTATTGCAGCCCATTCTCCGGCAAAGCAAGCGGCTATGGTTTCTCCAGCTGCGGCGGTATCCGGCAATGCAGATATGTCTAAAAATGTTAATCATGCAGCTAAAACAAGATTTTTAAAAGTTGAAACATCTCTGGGCATCCATCATGCAACTGGTACGAAGAAAAATCTATTCCTTATGACAGGATCCTTCGCACTTATGATTGTGCTGTTTTTGGCATTTTCTGCCTGCCTTGATTTTGTGCATAAGCTTCTCCCATCAGTGACCAGCAAATTCACGCCGGATATTACAATTGCAAGCCAAGATGACACGAATTCTTTGGATGGTAATCTTCCGGACAAAATTGCTGAAATAGAGGGCGTAGAATCGGCTTTTGGTATGATGACACGCACAGCATTTTCTGTAGAGGTTAATGGCAATGAGACAGAAATTGATTTGTTTTCCCATGATAAGACTCTGCTTGATACATTCAAGAAGTCAGTAATCAGCGGTGATATATCAAGAGTTTATGAAGATGGAAATTATGCGATGGCAGTGTATAATCAAGATTACCGTTTGAGTGTCGGGGATAAAATTAAGACTGGAAACCAGGAACTTGAGATTGTCTGCGTTACATCCGAGGGTGTAGGAAGTGTCAGCGGTGCACCGACCGTGGTCTGCTCGGAAAAAACCTTTATGCGTCTGACGGGAGAGTGCAGATTTGCTATGATAAGCGTAGTATTGAAAAAAGATGTATCGGAGGCGGCAGTAAGTAAAATTCGTGATTTGGTGGGCGATTGTTTATTTGTAGATAACCGGGAAGAAAATAGTGACATCAACGGTTCTTATTGGGTATTCCGAATTGCATCATATGGCTTTCTGGCAATCATTTCTCTGATTACGGTGCTGAATATTACAAACAGTATTTCCATGGGGGTATCTGCAAGGATAAAGCAATATGGAGCTATGCGTGCTGTTGGTATGGGAAGCGGACAGGTTGCGAAGATGATAACTGCTGAAGCAGTCACATATGCTATCTGTGGCACCGCTGCCGGAATTATACTTGGGCTGCTACTTCACTATCTGATTTATGCAAAGATTGTTATTACTCATTTTGGTGGTTCATGGAATATTCCTTTTGCTACCATTGCAATTGTACTTTTACTGGTTGTTTTCTCATGTATTGTGGCAATATATGCTCCAGCAAAACGTATTCGCAATATGGCAATTACGGCAACAATCAACGAATTATGATGCATAGTTGGTAGGAGAGATATAAAAATGTGAAAGTTTTATTATTAACTTTTGAGGAGAATGAAGAGGATATTCTTACCCGTATTTTGTCGTGTATAGGTAATAGAACAGAGATTTTGGAATATGAAGATAGAGGTATACTTCAATTTGAAGGACTTTGTATTGATAAGTATAAGCGGAACGTGGTTCGTGAGGAAAATGAGATTGAACTGACATATACTGAGTTTGAAATTCTATTGTTGTTAGCTCAAAATGCCGGAGTAGTATTTAGCAAAGAGCAGATATATGATACTGTATGGAAAGAACCATATTTCGGCGATTATAACATTGTCATGAGCCATATCCGCAACATAAGGGAAAAGATAGAGGACAATCCTAGCAAGCCAATTTACATTCAAACGGTCTGGGGAGTTGGCTATCGTTTTAACAAAAATTTAGTAAAGTAATACAAGTATGGAGCAATTAAGAAATAAAAATCTTAGTTGCTCTTTTTATTTACAGCGACAGGAGCAGAACGGAGACAGGAGTACATTGCAGAAATGGAAACGAATACGGACAGTCATTTAGGCGGTGTTATCCAATAAAACGGAAGCACCGCTTTTCTGTTTTACCGACAAAAAATATAAAAAGGCAGAGGTAATGAAAGATGAATTTAGAAAATAAAATCGAAGCACAGCGGAAACGCATGGAACAGGAAAAGAACAAGCTCGATATGCTGATGAAAAAGGCAAAGATTGAGCAGAGGAAAGCAGATAACCACAGAAAGATTGTGGTGGGTGCAAACTTTGAAACATTCCTTAATGAGCCGAGGAGATACAGCGAAGAGCAGACCAGACGGATTATGCAGGTGGCATTTGCCACAAGAGAGGTCAAGAACTGCATGGAGAAGATTGAGCGGGAAATTGCAAGGGCGGAGGAAAAAATGCCGGATACGGCGATAAATGAGGAAGCAGACGAGGGCGAAAGCGAAGAAGAATAGGGAATGTGCAGCGTTGTAGCCAATTCCCTCAACTTTGTTGAGGGCGCACAGATACACCACCCTTTGGGACGGTGCTGTGCGTTCTCCGAAGGGTGCAGGATGTCCGGGGGACATCCGTTTGCACGGACCGAAGACCTTGCAGAGGGCAGTCGGCGGTTGAGCAGTCAGCCTATATCAGCAGGACATCCCTTTACAGTGATTATTATGGCATGACATATAACAGAACTGCCAAAGAGGAGTGCCTATTGGGTAGTGACAAATTGAAGGCGTTTGATACATTGCAATCCATCAATTTTAAAGGGATATATCTCAAAAAGTTGAAAAAATAGAATATATGTTTGACATGAAAGTGATTGAATGTTAGGATATTTATATAAAACGTGCTACCAATAGAAGGTTAGTCCTAATAATATGTTAGATTACAAAAAGTAACCGCCAAGTTTTCTCAGGACAGGGCGGTTATTTTTGTGTCTTGTTATTGCTCTTAGAACCTATGGTATAACCAAGAGCAAAGCAAGTAATACACAAGCTGATGATGGCTATAAAAAGATTCGTCGTAAGCATACGCAAGCCCTCCATTAGCAAGATTTCTGCAAGCAGATTTCTATGTAATCAGAGGTCACAGTCCTCTGGAGTGAGAACTAACCGCCTACCTTGTATGGTAGCACTAGATATATTATAACAAACATATGTTCTGCAAACAACTATAAACTGATTGAATTTGTCAATATTATAGATAGCATTCTTATGTGTTTTTCTTTCATTTACGTTACGAATGATTTGCGAGAGGACGCTTATATTTGCCCAGTCAACGTTATGGATTGAACCACAGAATCTGCAATTTACGTTATGGAACTCTGGTTAGCTTTGAATTTTGCAAGTTCTTTTTGAAGTCGAAGCAATTCGGCATCCTTTTCAGCCAGCATTTTTTTATTTTCAGTAATAATCTTTTGATTCTCAGCAATTGTATTATCCCGTTCATTTACTACTGTAAAGATGCCCTGTTTTTTTATTTCGAAGTTCATAAGTGGCAAAAAATTCGGGCTGATCTTCAAACAATGTAAAGTTTAAGAATCCAATACTGTGAACCGGAAGCACTTCTTTGTATTCTTCCCCGGAATTGAGCTGGTCAAAGCTTCTTGCTGCGTAGCTGAAGTGATATGTTGTGAAGTGTAGATGTCAGATTTCCAAAACAGTGTTGTTTAGCGGAAACCTCCATCTGCTAGTCAAATGCAAGCATTTGACTCTCGCGACATTCGCCAAATTGACACGCCAGCGTGTCAGCTTGGCTCATTGTTCGCGGATATAACACAACATAGGCGGCTGGCTCATTTGTGGTGAATGATAGATTGCAGATGTTGTATTAAGAAGGTGATACTCTTTTAATCGAAACTGTAAACATTTAGCACAAAGGAAGGAGCTGTGTATGGAGTTAACATATCATTGGGAAGGCGATGTATTGATTCCAGATTTGGAATTGGAAGATGGAAGAAATTATCAGATTGGCAAATGTGGCAGAATGCGACAGAGGTATTTGTTTGAAAATCATCATGCCATGTATACACATCTGGTTCTTACGGAAAAATTGTGGAAACATCTGGAAGAAGTAGATATGGAATGCAATGACATGGTGGATATGCTAACGGTAAGAATGGCTGAGCGTGTGGTTGGAATGAATACGGAAAACACAGAAATCAATGAAGGAACAATCAATTTTGATATCGTGTTTTATGTACGAATGAAAGATGGATTATCGCAGATTATAGTAAATGTGGAAGCACAAAAAGATATGCCAACCGAATATCATATATTGAACAGAGCTATCTTCTATGCATGCCGTCTTGTTTCATCACAAAAGGAAAGAGATTTTGTTAATAAAAAGTACGATGACATTAAGCAGGTTTATACGATTTGGATTTGTATGAATATGCCTGAGGATAGCACAGATTATTATTACCTTGCCAATAAAAAGGTACTTGGTAATTGTAGGTGGGAAGGAAAGCAGGATCTGCTTAATATTGTTTTGCTTGGTTTGGCGAGAGAGTTACCCGGACAGGACAAAAAGCATGAATTACACCGGCTGCTGGGAGCTTTGTTATCAAAGAAACTTTCACAAAATGAAAAGCTAAACATAATTGAAAAAGAGTACGATATTCCATTAGAGGAAGATTTGAGAAAGGATGTGAGCGTTATGTGTAATCTGAGTCAGGGAATTGTAGATGATACAAAAGCAGAAATCATACTGAATATGTTCAAAAAAGGCTATACATTAGAGCAGATTGCAGATGTAACAGAAAAGAGCATATCTGAAATTGAGAAAATTGTAAAGAAAGAGCCTGCAATGGCGTAAGCATCATTAACGAAATAATGAGAAACAAGAGACGGCAAAACATCAACAATTGTTGGCAATTTGCCGTCTCAAATTTTTATTAAAAAAATGTGTATCGCAGGATTTGTTTGACTGCTTGAGAGTTAACCATGTTTCTTTTAAGATAGGTGATACAAAAGAATTTATCCTTGAAGATATAAATATAAACTTTGAAAAAAATAAAAAATACGCAATTGTGGGGAGCAGCGGCAGTGGAAAAACAACTTTACTAAGATTGATTTTAGGATTATATAAAGATATTCAAGGAAATATTTTAGCGAATACAGAGAATCTGAAAAATATATCGTTAACAGAATGGCGCGAGCATTATATAAGCAGTCAAAAATAATATTAGCAGATGAGCCAACTTCGGGATTGGATGCAACAAATGCAAAGCTGATAGAAGATATTCTTGTTAACAGCAAGCAAATGGTAATTAATATCACACATAACTTAGATAAAGAAGTTTTGCAAAGATATGATGAGATTATCTGTATGCAAAATGGAAAGATTTCTGGTATTGGTGATTATGAAACATTATATTCACAGAACATGTATTTTCGAGGATTATGCGAAGATTTTAAGAGCGAGATATAGATTAAAGACAATTTGATCTTACTTGTTGAACAATGTCTGCTTTCTAAGAACCGGCCGCTCCCAAAATCCTGAAAACAAATCAGTTCTATTTTTTATTAAGCCAAGACTGTGTGGCATGCAATATCCAGATTGTGAAAATCCGTCAATCCAGAATACGAGCGGCAGAACTCAAAGATGAAACTCCGAGAGTTCCATAACGTAAATTGCAGATTTTGTGGTGCGATTCATGATGTTGATTGGGCAAATATAAGCGTCCTCTCACAAGTCATTCACAGCGTAAATGAAAGAAAAACGGTACAGACAAATATGATTTCCTTTGTGAGCCATGGAGATAAGACTCTTCAGAGGCTTATCGGAATGCCCGGCGAACAGGAACATCATATTTCGTCTGTACCGTTTTTCTTTTCATAAACCTATAAAATCACGACTTGCGAGAGGGCGCTTATATCTGCCCTTCACAACCCATAAAAGCACCACAAAATCTGCGACACTACGTAAGTTAAACTCCGGTTGACATCAAATCCGCTTTTTTAGGAAGGCGATAAATTTCTCAAAGTTCATCGGCGTTCCCTGTATTTTCTGCACTTCCAGCCGGTTTTTCTCATTGAATCCGACCAGAATATTGTGGTTAGCTTCCGCAAGGTAATCCATAATACCGTCAATATCAGATTTGATATTTTTCGGGCACTGGATATACAGATGCTTGTTGGCACTGATATGCAGTGTGTAGGAAATACTGAAATGATACCAGAAAAACTTATGGAGTGTGGAGTACTTATAAATCCATATGATCTGGTCGATCGGGATGATCGCATTTCCGTAAACGGATGTCTCAATAAAAAAGTGTTCTGTGATAAACATATCTTCCGTTGCAAGCTGGGGCAGCGTTGCAAGTTCCTCCTCCGCCTGATCTAACAGCTTTTTCGGATTGCCGAACAAGGCGAGATCCTGGCAGCAAGGCGAGAGCACAGGGAAGAAAATAAACAGGATATAAAGTACGATACAGAGGATCGCATAAATACTGGTGCCAAATATGACTGTAAAAAGGATCGTATTTATGGTACGATTATAATCCGGTTCACTGATGTAATACCCGGAAACTTTGCTTTTAATACCGCTTGCCGTCCAGCCGAGATCGTCCGACATATTTTTCAAAAGTGACTCGAAAGAAGCGGTGGACTTTTTGATCTTTCCGGTAAATTTTACCTCGTCAATGAAAGGAAGTCCCTCTTCACAGGTGGAAGGAGAAAGCAGTACGATGATACATTCATCATTCCGGATCGTGTAATAATAATAACCGGAAGTCCCGGAAAAGTTATTTCTGGTGTATCCTGTGAATTTTAAATCTGTCAGTGTGGTATGCATGTTGGCAGCGTCATTCCGGTAGGCAGATTCCAGTGGGACATCATCCGTCAGCTGCACCGGAAATAAAAGATCCGTCAGTGAAAATACATGCCATAGGACGATCACAATGATCAGATATACAATTGGTGAAAAAAGTCGCCGTTTATATAATGCTTTTATATTTTTTGTGATATAATGGTCGTAATTCTCGGGCATAAAAAACCTCGCTTTATACTATCGGGATATCAAAAGGAAAAAACCTTAAGAATATTGGATCTTGCTTCTCTAGTAGTATAAAGGTTCGTGAAAAAATAATCAAGGAGAGAAAACATTGGAAGCATACAGCAGTTTTGCACAGGTATATGATCTTTTTATGGATAATGTACCTTATGAGGAGTGGAGCAGATATCTTATCAGTCTGTTAAAGGAGTATCAGGTGACAGATGGCACCGTGGTGGAACTCGGTTGTGGTACCGGAAAAATGACAAGGCTTTTGGCAGATGCAGGCTATGATATGGTGGGAGTGGACAATTCTGCCGAAATGTTAGAGATTGCAGGAGAACGTCAGGAGGAAGAAGAGCGGAATGATATTTTATATCTTCTTCAGGATATGCGGGAACTGGAATTGTTTGGAAATATCCGGGCAATTGTAAGTGTCTGCGATTCGATGAACTATATTTTGAAACCGGAAGATCTGAAAAAAGTATTTGAGCTGGTAAAAGAATATCTCGCAGAGGACGGTGTGTTTATTTTTGACTTGAACACCGTGCATAAATACCGGGATCTGATGGGAGAATGCACCATCAGTGAAAACCGGGAAGAGAGCAGTTTCATCTGGGAAAACTATTTTTATGAGGATGAGATGGTCAATGAGTATGACCTGACGCTTTTTATCCGGGAGGAAAGTGACCTCTATCGGAAATACGAGGAACTTCATTATCAGAAAGCCTATGAACTAGAGCAGGTGAAAGCACTGCTTCAGCAGGCAGGCATGGAATTTGTGGCAGCGTATGATGCGTTTACCCATGATCCGGTGACGGCAGAGAGTGAACGCATGTATATCATTGCAAGACCGAAGTGGATTTAAGGAGTATGGAATAACAGAACAGGCGATTGCCTAATATAAAATAACAGGAAAAGAGGAAAAACATGAACGATTATATTGTAAGAGCAACTGCGGCAGATCATTCTATCCGTGCATTTGCGATCACATCCAAAAACATTGTGGAGGAAGCAAGAAAAGACCATAACACAAGTCCGGTGATCACAGCAGCTCTGGGTAGATTATTATCTGGTGCAGCCATGATGGGAACGATGATGAAAGGTGAGAAGGATCTTCTCACGGTACAGATCCAGTGTCAGGGACCGGCGCAGGGGCTGACTGTGACAGCGGATTCCGCAGGACATGTCAAGGGATTTCCGAGAGTTGCAGATGTGGAACTGCCACCGAATGCATTGGGCAAATTAGACGTAGGCGGGGCACTTGGGCTTGGTGTCATGAGCGTCATCAAGGATATGGGTTTAAAAGAGCCTTATGTGGGACAGATCGCACTTCAGACCGGAGAGATCGCAGAGGATTTAACCTATTATTTTGCGACTTCGGAGCAGGTTCCTTCCGCAGTAGGACTGGGTGTTTTAGTAGATGTGGACGGTTCTGTAAAGCAGGCAGGTGGATTTATCATTCAGCTGATGCCATTTACCCCGGATGAAGTTGTGGATGCATTGGAGAAAAAAATCAGTGAGATTGCGTCTGTGACTGAGATGCTGGAAGAGGGCAATACGCCGGAACAGATTTTGGAGATCATTCTGGGTGATTTTGGACTTGAGATCACGGATACACTCCCGGCAGCATTCCAGTGTGACTGCTCCAAAGAGCGCGTTTCCCGTGCAATCTCAACCTTGAGCAAAAAAGATTTAGACGATATTATCAACGATGGTGAAGCGATTGAAGTAAAATGCCAGTTCTGTAACAAGGCATATCATTTTGAAGTGGACGAACTGAAGGAGATGAGAAAGTAGTGAAACAGGGATTTGTCAAGGTGGCAGCCGTCACCCCGAAAATTGTAGTTGCGGATACAAAAGAGAACACCGCATTAATCTGCGCAGAGATTAAAAAGGCAGAGAAGGAAGGGGCAAAGATCATTGTACTCCCGGAACTCTGCATTACGGGTTATACATGCAGTGATCTGTTTTTACAGGAAAAAATGCTGCGTGAAGCAAGACAGTCGCTCCTTGAGATCGCTGCGTTTACCTTTGCATTGGACTGCATCGTGTTTGTGGGACTTCCACTCGAATACAACGGAAAGCTTTATAATGTGGCTGCCGCTGTGAGCAATGGAAAAGTGCTTGGTTTTGTGCCGAAAACATATCTGCCAAATTACAATGAATTTTATGAGGCAAGACATTTTACAAGAGGAATGGAAGAAACGGTGCAGGTAAGCCTCGGAGAAGAAGTGGTTCCAATGGGCAAAAAGTTATTATTTACCTGCCAGACCATGCCGGAACTGAAAATCGGTGTGGAACTCTGCGAGGATCTCTGGACGCCGGAACCACCGAGTATCCGTCATGCGTTAAACGGTGCGAATGTCATTGTCAATCTGTCAGCATCGGATGAGACGACCGGAAAAGACATTTATCGCGAGGAGCTGGTTGGCGGACAGTCTGCAAGGCTACTGTGCGGCTATATTTATGCGAGTGCCGGAGATGGGGAATCCACGCAGGATGTCGTCTATTCCGCGCATAATATCATTGCGGAAAATGGAAGGATTTTAAAGAAAGCGAAACGTTTTGCGAATGAAACAGTTTATTCGGAGATTGATGTTCTGCGTCTGAATGCAGAGCGCCGCAGAATGACTACATTTGAAACCAGAATGGACGGTTACACGGAAATTCCATTTGCATTGAAAATAGAAGAGACGGAACTGACCAGATACATTGATCCAATGCCGTTTGTTCCGGGCAGCAAGGCAGACAGAGAGCGCCGTTGTGATGAGATTTTATCCATTCAGGCGATGGGACTGAAAAAACGTCTGGAGCACACACACTGCAAATCTGCCGTGATCGGTATCTCCGGTGGATTGGATTCTACACTGGCATTGCTTGTGACGGTGCGTGCATTTGATCTGCTCGGCATGGACCATAAAAATATTAAGGCTGTGACAATGCCGGGATTCGGAACAACGGATCGTACTTACGATAATGCGGTGAGCCTCATCAAATGTCTCAATGCGGATTTTATGGAAGTCAGTATCAAGGATGCGGTCAATATCCATTTCCGGGATATCGGACAGGATCCGAAAGTGCACGATGTGACTTACGAGAATGGACAGGCACGTGAGAGAACCCAGATTCTTATGGACATTGCAAATAAGACCGGTGGTATGGTCATCGGCACAGGCGATCTTTCGGAGTTGGCACTCGGCTGGGCGACTTACAACGGAGATCATATGTCCATGTATGCGGTGAATGCGTCTGTTCCAAAGACACTGGTACGCCATCTTGTCCGTTATTATGCGGATACCTGTGGCGATAAAGAGTTGGAAGCAGTTCTTCTCGATGTTTTGGATACACCGGTTTCACCGGAACTTTTACCGCCGGAGGACGGAAAGATTTCCCAGAAGACGGAAGATCTGGTCGGACCATACGAATTGCATGATTTTTATCTGTATCATATGCTCCGTCTTGGCTATGCTCCGGCAAAGATTTACCGTCTGGCGAAAATTTCATTTGCGGGAACTTATGAGGATGAAACGATTTTGAAATGGTTAAAAACTTTTTACCGCAGATTTTTTGCGCAGCAGTTCAAACGTTCCTGCCTGCCGGATGGACCAAAAGTCGGAAGCGTTGCTGTCTCTCCGCGTGGAGATCTGCGTATGCCTTCGGATGCGTCTGCACGGATCTGGATGGAAGAACTGGAGGCATTAAGCGCAGGAAGGAGATAGCAGCATGCAATATCGGAAGGATAAATATGGAAACGATATTTCTGCGCTTGGCTACGGCTGTATGCGTTTTACGAAAAAGGGGAACAGCGCAGACCTTGACAAAGCAGAAAAAGAAGTGATGGCGGCAATTGAGGCGGGGGTCAATTATTTTGACACTGCCTACGTGTATGCCGGAAATGAAGTGGCAGTGGGAGAAATTTTACACCGGAATCATTGCAGGGAGAAAATCAACCTTGCCACAAAGCTTCCGCATTATCTGATCAAGTCGATCGATGGCGTGGAAAAAATGTTTCAGGAGGAACTGCGCCGCCTGCAGACCGATTACATTGATTATTACCTCATGCATATGCTGACGGACATTCCAACCTGGGAGAAATTGAAAAAACTGGGGATGGAAGAGTGGATCAGGGAGAAGAAAGCGTCCGGGCAGATTCGGCAGATCGGATTTTCCTATCACGGTAATTCCGCGATGTTCTGTCAGTTAGTAGATGCTTACGACTGGGATTTCTGTCAGATCCAGTACAATTATATGGATGAACATTCTCAGGCTGGTGTGGAAGGACTGCGTTATGCGAACCGGAAAGGACTTCCGGTCATCATTATGGAACCGTTACGAGGCGGTCGTCTGGTGAATCTGCTCCCAGAGCCGGCAAAAGAATTATTCCGTAAGGACGAACAACATCGTACCCCGGCAGAACTGGCACTGAAATGGCTGTATAACCAGCCGGAAGTTACCTGTGTGCTCTCCGGCATGAATTCCATGGAGATGGTAGAACAGAATGTAAAAACAGCGAGCGAGTCACTGGTGGGATGTCTTACAGAATCGGATCAGGAGCTGATCGAAAAAGTAAAAGCTGAGATTAAGAAAAATGTGAAGGTCGGCTGCACCGGATGTGGATATTGTATGCCATGTCCGCGTGGAGTGGATATTCCGGGAACTTTCCGCTGCTATAATGCGATGTATTCCGAAGGAAAAAAATCGGGAAGAAGAGATTACCTGCAGTGTACTGCATTTCGAAAAGATACGAGCAGTGCATCCCAGTGTATTTCCTGTGGAAAGTGTGAGACGCATTGCCCGCAGCATATTGAAATCCGCAAGGAGCTGAAAAATGCCGCAGCAGAACTTGAGGATGTGAAGTATAAAGTTATGAAAACAGGAATCCAGCTACTGAAATTGTGGTAAAAACATAGTTAGATCTGTCCTGGCTTGCGCACCGGTTTTGCAACGGTGACAGCAGCCCAGTTGGTTGTGTATACAACGGAGTACATAAATACGGCAAGTACCATACCGGTGACAACGTCGAAAACGGAGTGCTGTTTCAAAAACATTGTGGATAAGATAATGAGTACCATCAAAACAGCGGAACCATAGCGTACAGCTTTGTTCTTTTTGAAATTGTCACTGTGCCATACGGCAATATTCACGGCGATGGAGTTAAAGACATGTACGCTTGGAAACAGGTTTGTCGGTGTATCCGTTGCATACAGCCATTTTACCATCTGGATAAAAATATTATTATGTTCAAAATAAGCTGGCCTCAGATAGTGACCATTCGGATAGATCGTTGAGATCACAAGGAAAACGGTCATTCCGGTAAAAAGCATTGCACAGAGTTTAAAATATTCATCTTTATTTTTGAGATAAAAATATCCGACTGCCCATGCGACATATCCAAACCATAAAAGATAAGGAACAATAAAGTATTCACAGAATGGGATCATGTCATCCAATGCGGTATGGATCACATGAAAATGTGTGGTCACAGTTCGTTCCAGATGATGAAACCATGGAAAATAGATACAAAAATAAAGAAGCAAAAAACCATGTCTGTTTTTCTCGATAAAAGCATTGAGTCTGCTTTTCATATCTGTCTTCAAAATATCACCTTCCTAACACATTTTTATAAAAAATAAATTCTTTTTCCTTACATTGTGCGATTATAGCATAGTGATTTTTAGGAAACAATTCCCTTTCTCTTTTTTTAAGAAAGATTATTGAATATTTAAAGATTTCTTAAGGTAAATGTCTGGTTTTTGTGCAACCTTACAAACAATTTCAGAAGAAAAATTTTACCATCATTGTTACGAATTAAAACAAATTCATTACGCAAATATTACGATTGCCGCAAATTGTTGACAAAGCCCTTTTTCTACCTATAATAGAGTATGGTTTTGCTGAAAATAGGCGCATATTGATACGTCTTTTTGAATAAGCTACAAAAGAGTGAGAGGAAAAATTATGAAAAAAGAAAAAAAGGATCTGACACAGGCAAATACGGCAGTAAAATCCAGAGACAAAAAGAAGATTTTTATGACGATTGGAATTGTCGTGGCATGTCTGGCTGTTGTTTATGTTGGATTTGGAATCTTTTTCCAGAGCCATTTCTGCTTTGGTACGACCATCGATGGAATAAAAGCCGGTGGTAAGTCGGTAGAAAAGATGGAGCAGCTCATCACAGAGGAGATTGACAGCTATGTGCTGAATCTCGTGGAACGTGAGGATGGACGGGAAAGCATTGCAGGAGATTCCATTCACATTGCACCGGTGTTTAATGGCGAAGTGGAAGAATTATTGAATGGACAGAATGGTTTTGCATGGGTGGTCACACTGTTTAAACATGAGAATCTGGAGCTGGCTAAGGTTGTGACATTTGATGAGGATGCACTGGACAGCGAACTTCAGGCGTTAAACTGTATGCAGGCTGGTGCACAGCGCGAACCGGTGGATGCAACAGTTTCAGCGTATACGGCAGATGGCTATTCTTTAGTTCCGGCAGATTACGGTACGACCATTGATAAAAATGCCTTCAAAAAAGCGGTGGAGGATTCCATTTTAGTTCTCGCAGATGAAATTGATCTGGATGAGGCAGAATGTTATGTGAAGCCGGAGGTCGAAGATGACAATGAAAAATTGCTGGCAGTCATTGATGAGATGAACAGCTATGTTGGAACTACGATCACTTATGATTTTGATGTTGCAAAAGAAGTGTTAGACGGAGAGCGTATTTCCGAGTGGCTTTCTGTGGATGATGATTTAAATCTTGTGGTGGACGAGGAAGGAGTCCTTTCCTTTGTAAAAGAGCTCGCAAGTGAATACAACACCTGCTACAAGCCAAAAGAACTGAAAACTTCCTATGGTTCAACGGTCACAATTTCTAATGGACCTTACGGATGGAAAATCAACAATTCCGAGGAAGTGGCACAGATTTTAGATGATCTGAAAGCCGGAAAAAAAGTGGAACGTGAACCGGTTTATGCGCAGACTGCAAACAGTCATGGCGAAAATGATTATGGTAATTCCTATGTGGAGATTAACCTTACTGCACAGCATTTGTTCCTTTATAAAGATGGTGTGCTTGTGACAGAGTCCGATTTTGTATCCGGAAATGTTGCAAAAGGGCATGCAACACCAGGCGGAGCATTTATGCTTACCTATAAAACATTGAATGCTGTTTTACGCGGACCGGATTATGAAACTCCTGTTACATATTGGATGCCATTTAATGGTGACATCGGAATGCATGACCTGACTTCCAGAAAAGCTTTTGGAGGAGATATTTATAAGACCAGAGGTTCCCACGGATGCATCAATCTTCCATATTCGGCAGCCAAGAAAATCTATGAGACGATCGACAAAGGATACTGCGTCCTTGTTTATAACCTCCCGGGTACGGAAAGTGATACCGTAAAACAGAAAGAGGCAGCTGCGGTTGTAAATACGATCAACAGTATCGGAACTGTTACATTAGAAAGTGAACCTGTCATCGTGGCAGCAAGAGCAGCATACGATGCGTTATCGGATACAGCAAAGAGTTATGTTACCAATTATCAGACACTTGTGGATGATGAGGCAGCACTGGCAGCTTTAAAGAGTGGCGCTGCAGCGGCTGCACAGCAGCCCGCGGCAGACCAAACAGCCCCTGCAGATGGCTCAACAGTTGCTCCTGCGGATCCAGCAGCGCAGACAACGGATGGAACTGTGGCACAGTAGACAATAATATTTTCGAAAAAACAGAACCAGAATTCAGAGAAAACTTTGAATGATGGTTCTATTTTTTTACCTGAAAATGGAATACTGTGCAATTTTGCAATTTAATTGGTTAAAATTCACAAAAATTTGGACGAGATTTCGGGATTTATTACGTATAGAATAATACAATATTTTAGAATACAATAAAAATGCGAAAAAAAACGAAAACATGTGAAGAGGGGGATTGTTATAGAATCACATGCAAGTAGGGGAGAAAAAGGAGAAGGAAGAATGAGAAAGTTAACGAAAAGCTTTCAAAAGAGGCAAAGCATTGCAAGCAGAGTACTGTGTTTTCTGCTAGTGCTTGCAATGGTAGTAACAATGGTTCCGGCGCTTGGCGGCGGAAACAGTACGGTTCAGGCAGCGGAGAAAGAAAAGAATCTGACGATCCACTTTATGATGCCGTCAAATTGGGGTTGGACAACACCGGCAATACAGTTTTGGGGTGGAATAGCAACAGTGACGGGAAATACGAATACGGAAAGTGTGGACGGTACAGAGATACCGGGCTGGGATGGAGCCAAAGCCTTTTTCATGACACAGGCAGGTGATACAACAGAGTATACACTGAGTGTCAAAGGCACTTTTACAGGTTTTCAATTCCTGGATTTTGATAATACCAGAAATAATATAAATCCCGGATATAATTCAAAATTATCACAGTATACAGAAGATAAACCGACCGATGTTTATTATATTCAGAAAGATGGAGCATGGGCATATTATCTGGATGCAGATGGAACAACAGTAGTTCCGGATTTACCGAAGACGGAAACAACTTTTCTTTTAGTAGGAAATATTCCGGGAATGGCATGGGATCCAAGTGCAAAGCCAAATTTTGTGAAATCAATTGAAAATGAAAATGTTTATAGTATTACATTGAATGCTGTTCCAGCAGGAAAGTATCAATATAAAATTTTAGAGGATGCGGCAACCGAAGGATGGAATAAATATTGGGCGCAAAATGATGGCAATTTGAGTTTGAACCTTAATGCACCGGCAGATGTCACATTATCTTTGGATAAAACAGATAAGACAAAGGAAACTAAGGTAAATATCGCATATATAAAAGATCTTGTGGTAGAAGTACCTGCGCAGATTCAAAAAGGTGTTACGATGGAACTTCCGGTAACAGGAACTTATTATGGTGACGATGGAAATGTTCAGAATGGAGTGAGTGTTACATATACAGCAAAAACAGAGGGAATTACTTTAAATGGTAACGAAATTTCAGTTCCTATATCTTACGAGGGAACGGAAGTTACGATTGCAGCTACTTATAATGGAATTGAAAAAGAGATAACTATTCCAGTGGTAGAGGTAGTTTATCATTACACCATTTACTATTACGATTTCGATGAAACACATATGTCAGAAAATGCATCTGATTTATGGATCTGGCAGAAATCCGGTGCGGGTGCAACAGCAGGAACTCTTTTCACTGCAAAGGAAAAACTTTCCGATGGAAATGAGTGGCTGCGTGCAGATGTGACACTCCCATATACCGACGTCCAGATAATTCCAAGATCTAAAGACGAGTGGAAATGGCAGGGAGATACGGTTTTATACAATAACAGCGCAACAGCCGAAAACGTCACACTCTACATTGTATCCAACAGCAATCAGGCGTACACAACACTTCCGGAACTGGTTGAGCCAAAATCACGCAGCATCATGATCGAGTACAATAGACCGGCAAAGGATTATGAGGGCTGGAACATTTTTACCTGGAACAGTGGATTCGGAGACAAAGTTACGGTAGACTTTGAAGATATCAATGGCAAAATGGTTGCAAAAATACCGGTAAAAGATTCGCAGGCAGATCTGATGTTATCTTTCTGTATGAGACAAAGTACTGCTGACAATGAGTGGGCAAACAAAGACGGCGGAGATCATTATGTGACGATCCCGGCAGGACAGTCACTGGTCAAAGCAGTGTTTACGCAGGGAGAGGGAATCACAGAGGTATTGCCATACAACGCAGGTTACGAGATGGATGGAGCTAATGATACGATCCATTTTTACTACAGGAACGATACACTGGCAGCAGAAAACAATCTTGCTTCTTTAGACGGCAAAGTCAGTGTGGTTGTCAACGGACAGACCTGCGCGATGACTTATGATGCAGCAAATGACCGCTTTGGATACGATTTCACTGGCGTTTCCACGGGTGATTACTATTACTACTATGTGGTAGACGGCACCGAGGAATTAGATGCGTTTAACAGTGAAAAAGCTGATTACAGCGGACAAGAATGCAGCGTATGCCACTTCAAAAAAGCAAATGTGAGCGTAGAGGCTTCTTTATCACAGTATGCAATGGACTACAATGACAACAATGTGTTATCCGTAAAATTGACTGCAAAAGACGGAGAAGGTCTTGAAACATCTGAAATTGCTGCAATCACAGCCGATTTGAGTGAATTAGGATTAAACAGGGAATTTGCGATTGATCCGACACTCATGGAAGGAACAATCTCCTGCCTGAATACGGTAGCCGCAGGAGAAAAAACGATTCCTGTCACAGTGAAAGATATTTATGGAAATGTATATACAACAGCGACAAATGTTACCGTCACAGAGCGCAAAAAAAGTGCCGGAGATTTTGACTGGGATGAGGCAGTGATTTATTTTGCAGTGACAGACCGTTTCTTTGACGGAGATGCAAGCAACAATGATGCATACGGAGTTGGAGATTATAACACAGGCGAAAAAGGCGGATCCAGCTATCACGGTGGAGATTTTGCCGGATTAAACCAGAAACTGGATTATTTAAAAGATCTGGGTGTGAACACAATCTGGATCACTCCAATCGTAGAAAATATCACAGAAGATCAGCATGATAATAAGACAGATACCGCTACCTATGGCTATCATGGTTACTGGGCAAGCGATTTCACAAAGTTAAACAAACATCTTGGAACAGAGCAGCAGTTCAAAGCATTACTGGATGCCGCTCACAGCAAGGGAATGAAAATCATGGTGGACGTTGTGTTAAACCATGCAGGTTACGGTACAGAAAAATACTTCAACAGTATTTTAACAGATGCAGATGGAAACAGTATTTCCATGATCCGTGACTCCAACAACACGATCAGCGGTGATGATAAATATGATTCATTGTCAGATCTGCCTGATTTTGTGACAGAAAACAAAGCAGTGACAGACCAGCTTGTTACATGGCAGACCGAGTGGATGTCAAAATACAGTATTGACTATTATCGTGTGGATACTGTAAAACATGTAGAGACAACGACATGGGAAGCTTTCAAAAACTCGCTGACCAAAGTAAATCCTGATTTTAAAATGATAGGAGAGTATTCCGGTGCAGGATATGCCAATAATGCGGGAGAACTTGGAACCGGAAGCATGGATGCACTGTTAGATTTTGATTTCAATGATTTTGCGCAGAAATTCGTAACCGGAGATATTTCTGGTGTGGAAAGTTCTTTACAGAAACGAAATGGTGCGATCAATAACACTGCTACAATGGGAAGCTTTTTGAGCAGTCATGATGAGGACACTCTGCAGTATAAACTTGTAAATGAGAGCAAAATCAGCGAAGAAGAAGCTTACAACCTGATGAAAGTGGCAGCAACACTTCAGATTACCGCAAAAGGTCAGCCGGTGCTCTATTATGGAGAGGAGATCGGACAGGGTGGAGCCAACAACTGGCCGCTCCAGACAAACCGCCGAGACTTTGACTGGACAGAGCTGGAAAAACAGAAAGCAGACAGCAACAGTATTTACAACCACTACAAGACAATGCTTGCAATCCGCAATGCGTACACAGATGTATTTGCAAGAGGAAACAGAAGCACAGCTGCAGTTTCTGACGCAGATGGCTATGAAGTGATCAGCAGAAGTTATGGAAATAGCACTTTATATGTAGGAATGAATGTGAAAGAGGCAGAGAAAGAAGTAGTGATCCCGGTAGCAGAGAGTGCCGGAACAGTTCTTAAAAACCTTTATGATGGAAAAACTTACACTGTTTCTGCTGACCAGAACGTTTCTGTTACCATTCCGGCAGCAAAAGATGGTGGAACAATTGTTTTGACTGCGGAGACAAAAACAGAACCGGCTCCGGATAATACAACAGATGATAAAAAGCCAGATGGAAAAACAACAGAGGATCATAACGGAAATCAGCAGACATCAGGAAACAATTCCAGTCAGAGCACTTCTGCAAATAAGACAACTCCAAAACAGGAAGAACAGGTTGTAGCAGAAGTAACCGTGCAGGAGGAGAGTTTTGCAAATGTGATCGAGGCAGTGAATAAGGCAAAAACCGGAAGTAAAATCCGTGTAAACCTGTTAAAGACAACCAAAATTCCTGCAAGTGTGTTCGAGAGTATCAAAGGAAAAGATATGAACGTAACCTTCAAGGTAAGTGATCAGGCCAGCTGGATCATCAATGGAAAAGATATCACCGGTAATGTGACAGCGCCGATCGATCTTGGTCTGGTTGTGGGAACAAGTGATATTCCAAAACAGAAAGTGACAGCGCTGGCAGACGGAAATGAAACCATCCAGCTCTCCTTAAATTATGACGGAGTATTTGGCTTTGAGGGAATATTGAGACTTTCCGTTGGCAAGGACTACAGTGGAAAAATAGCAAATCTTTATTACTATAATGAGACAACCGGTAAGTTTGAGTATTATCAGGCAGTACAGGTAAAAGAAGATGGTACTGTAGACTTCAAGTTCTCACACGCATCCGATTATGTCATCGTCTTAAATGAAACAGATATGAGCCAGACAACAGGCAGCGTGATCGCAAGTCCGAAGACATCGGATAACACACCGGTTGCAGCAGCAGTGATATTATTACTGTTTGGCTGTGCACTGATGGGAACCGCATACAGAAAAAATAAAAAATTCTAAATGAAATTCATAAGATGTCACTAAAAAATATGCCGCACGAAAAATTACCCTTTCGTGCGGCATATCTTGTGTATGTGAAGGGAAAATTAATTTTCTTCCACGATCACCACGCCCCATGGTTCCAGCGAAAGCGTTTCCTGTTCCATTATTTTTCTGCCGGACAATAATTCCGTGCCAGAGATTCCTTTGCAGATGGCGGTCTGTTTTTCATCGGAATAATTGAAGTAAAATCTTACCCGTTTTCCAAAATCATTGACGCCTTCCCTGATGATCAATGGGAAGTGGCATTCCGGATGTGCTAAAAGTGTTTCCGGAAGCGAAGTAAAGTAGTGGACCAGAACTTTTTCCAGAAGTACGCCATCAAACATGCTGGAGAGATACAGTGCTGACCCTTTTCCAAACTGATTGACTGTGGCAGCCGCATATTTTTCCCAGACCGGGTGATCGTAGAAAAAGAGCGGTGTGGCGGTATCGCAGATCACAAGATCCATCCAGTGCAGACATTTGCTGCTGTTCGTGCAGGATTCATCGGAATATGACGAGCCGGCATTGGAAGCCGCATTTTCATGACCGGAGCAGGATGGATGAGCCATAAAATCAGGCAGTGTTACCGAAACATCCACCGGGTAGGTATATTGGTCATAGTGGATACCAAGACATTCCTGTAAAATGTGAGGCTGTGTATCCGCATAAATTTTTAACTGTTCATCTGAAAAACCGGAACGGAACGTCGTGATCAGATGTCCGCCGTTTTTTACATAATCAGAAATTGCGGTGAGCAGATCTTCGGAAGCACTGTAAAGTGCAGGCACGATCAGGCACTCGTAGGATGAAAAATCACGTTCCGCAGAGGAGATCATGTCGTACTCGATATTTAAATGGTACAGAGCATCACCAAGCCAGCGGGCAACGGTGTTATAGCTGTAATTGCCGAGGTCTTTCAATGGGAAAAGACGCAGTCCGGTCAGGGAGTTATTGTCAAGCAGGATGGCAGCACGGTTTTTCTTTTGCAGGTTACTAAGGTGGGTGCCGATCCGCTTCCAGTCTGCGCCGATGGATGCAGCCTCCCGGTAAGTCTCATTTTCGGAAAAATCGTGTGACAGGATGCCTTTCCAATAGCTCTCAATCGCATTGTGGATCGAGTGCCAGTGCCAGTACATGACACTGTTGGAGCCGTTTGCAATGTGGCTGTAGGCCTGAAGCCTGAGCTGCCCCGGATATGGAAGCCATGCAATATTTCCCTGAGCCTGTGTCTCTAAAACAAGGTAATTGTCTTTCTTTAAGCTGCGCGAGATGTTGCCACAGAAGGTAATCTCTTCCCCGGTAAGAAGCGACTGGGAAGGATGATAAATGTCACATCCGGCAACGGTCATGCATCTGGCAGCTTCGTACTGGTTGACCTCCGGCTGATAGCCGATGGAATGGTCTGTCCAGTCGTAGTCGAAGTTCTGTGTAATGAACTGATCCGGGCGCTTGTATCCGGAAACGATCGAAGCCTGCCATGTTAAAAATCTGGTTACAAGCAGACGCTGGAATTTGGCAAATTCTGCGGCAAGGCTTTCATTGATCGTGCCGCGGACATCCGGGAAATCTTCCCATGTATTGATGCGGTTGCTCCAGTAGTCCAGCCCGAACTCGTGATTGAATTCATTGATATCCGGATATTTTTCCTTTAAATAATCGACAAACATTGTCTGGACACGCAGACCGGCAGTGCCGTAGCTTTTTGTCTCATTGTCCAGCTGAAATCCGATGATATGCGGAACATCTTTGATATGTTCCATCATTGCGCGGATAACCCGCTCGCAGTGGAACAGATAGCCTGCGTGTGTGATATCCATATTCTGTCTTGCACCATAAATGTTCTGACCGTTATTGGTCAAAGCCAGAATGTCCGGGTATTTTTTTGACAGCCATGCCGGGATGGCGTAGGTCGGTGTCCCGACAATGACAGAAATATGGTGGCGTGCAGCCGCCTCAAGCATTTTATCGAGATGTGTGAAATCAAAGATACCGTCTTTTGGCTCGATGGTACTCCAGGTCGATTCTGCGATACGGATCGTGTTCATGCCTGCCTTTTCCATCATTTCCATGTCTTTTTCCACGCGGTCATATGGAAGGTATTCCGAGTAATAAGCTGCCCCGAAAAGTAAATGGTCTGTTTTCATATTGTCCCCCAAAAAAATATTTTATGTTGACAATCAGTGTGATCTTCTATATTATCATCCGATAACGCAACCGATTGCGCAAACATATTATAACATCAGGAAAAACAAATGTAAATCCGATGTTGATGCGAAAAACAGAATTGTTACCGGAACAGGGCATAAGTGAACAGAAACAAAAAGATTGTTTGGAAAATATATAAAAATGTCATTGCTTTTTTTCGAAAATAGGATGATAATAATATTGTTGCGCAAAGGATGCGCAGTACATCAGGGCAGGACAAAGTAACATTGTGGCAGGATCGCAAGCGATACAGGAAGTCACAGCACAATTCAGGGGAAGTAACTGCTTTGAGGAAAGAAGGGGTTTTATGGGGAACGAAGAGAAGAAAAATATAACGATCGCAGATGTGGCAGAAGCACTTGGTGTTTCAAAAACCACTGTCTCAAGAGCCATTTCAGGGAAGGGACGGATCGGGCAGGAGACGAGAGACCGTGTATTAAAATATATTGAGGAGCATGATTATAAGCCAAACGTTATCGCCAAAGGACTGGCGCAGTCAAAAACATATAATCTTTGTGTGGTCATGCCGGGAGATTATGATGTTGTGGATCTCACATTCTTTCAGGAATGCTTATTTGGGATTCAGGAGATCGCCGGAATTATGGAGTATGATATCCTGCTTTCCATCTGTAAAAATAACGATATCTCCTCGTTAGAGCGCATTATCTCAAACCGTAAAGTAGATGGTGTGATCCTGATGAGGACGTTTGTGGAGGATCGGCAGATAGAGTATCTTCAGGAAAAAAAAGTACCGTTTGTGACGATCGGTTCCTCCAATTATACAGGTGTGATTCAGATCGACCACAATCACAAAAGTGCGTGTAAAGAACTTACGTCCATTATTTTAATGAAAGGAATGAAGCGTATTGCACTGATCGGCGGAGATGAGAACCATGTGGTCACACAGAGCCGTCTGCGGGGATTCCGGGAAGCTTATGAAAAAATGGGTGAGGTCATTGATCCGACAATGCTTTTTTTGAATCTTGATAATCATGTGGTGATCGACAAGATCGTGGAAGAGGTGCTCGAGCGAAAGGCAGAATGTATTTTGTGTATGGACGATGCGGTGTGCAGCAGGGTATTGAAAAAGCTGCGTGAAAAGCATGTCAAGGTTCCAAAAGATATCCGTGTGGCATCTTTTTATAACAGCTCCGTACTGGAAAATAATGTGCCGTCCATTACATCACTTTCTTTTGATGCGAAAGAGCTTGGCATGGTTGCATGTAAAACGGTATTGGATGTGATCGAGGGTGCGGAAGTGGAGACAAGAACATTGCTTCCATACGAAGTTGTCCTTAAGGAGTCTACAAAATAAAATGAGAGAACGCAGGTTTATTTTGCGTGAAAGAAAACGCAGATTCTGTAGTGCTTTTACAGGTTGTGAAGGGCAGATATAAGCGTCCTCTCACAAGTTGTGATTTTATAGGTTTATGAAAAGAAAAACGGTACAGACGAAATATGACGTTCCTGTTCGCCGGGCATTCCGACAAGCCTCTGAAGAGTCTTGTCTCCATGGCTCACAAAGGAAATCATATTTGTCTGTACCGTTTTTCTTTCATTTACGCTGTGAATGACTTGTGAGAGGACGCTTATATTTGCCCAATTTACGCTGTGAATTGCACCACAGAATCTGCAATTTATGTTATGGAACTCACGGTTATTTCCACCTCTATGCGATAAAACATTTCATCTGACAACTTATGAACATGGACGGTTTTAATCACAATTACACATCTTCAATTCCAATTCTTCTGTTTCTAAGCTCTCCATCAATTTGAAAGCCCAGCTTTTTCAATAAATTTCCAGAAGCCATATTACTTATATTATATTTTGCTTCAAGCATATAAGTGAAACTCTGGTTAAAGCTGTTTTAGTTTTGCGAGTTCTTTCTGAAGACGAAGTAATTCTGCATCCTTTTCAGCCAGCAGTTTTTGATTTTCAGCGATTGTATTATCCTGTTCAATAATCGTATCTTCCAGCTGTTTAATTTTAGCATTTTTATTTCGCTCCCAAAACTCCGCATCTGCACGTGCTCTCGCCTGCTGCCGGATGATTTCATCAGCATTGACAGTGTAAAGATCATTGGAAGCCTGCAATAAATCTGGGTTGTTCTTTGCAATCATTCTGAGTTCCTCCCATGTCTTAGCTTTAAAAAGTTTCGCCCAGCGGTCAATCTCATAGTTTTGATCCTCGGCTGTGGCAAGGTCTATCCGAGTTAAGTCTAACACATGGATGGAAAATTTACTACTGTAAAGATGCCCTGTTTTTTTATTTCGAAGTTCATAAGTAGCGAAAAATTCGGGCTGATCTTCAAATAATGTAAAGTTTAAGAATCCAATACTGTGAACCGGAAGCACTTCTTTGTATTCTTCCCCGGAATTGAGCTGGTCAAAGCTTCTTGCTGCGTAGCTGATGGAACGTTCTGACCAGTTGTATTCGTTAGACATCTGCATTTCAAGGTCGATAAGCTGTTCATTATTCAGATTGACGCGGATATCCAGAATAAAATCTTTGTCTGAAATCGCAGCACCAAGCTCGATTGGGTTTGTGATGGCCACATCGTGAATACTTTCTTTTTTTAGGTGTAGCAAAGCTGCAATCAATGCTTTCAGCACCTGCTTGTCCTTCTGTAAAATAGCACGAAACATATAGTCATTTGTAAATGGATAGTCAATACTGCCGGTTGCAGTTTCAAAAGATAGATTTGTGTGTAAGGTCATGTGTCCTCCTTCGTAGATATGTGGTTATGATGGTTGAAAAATGAGGTGATATGCCAGATTTTTTCGAATGTATAAACACAGATAAGATAAAAGATGCAGTCATTGAATGACTGCAATACATCTGCGATGGATTAAGAATAGCATTTATAAAGTAAAATGTATATGCGATCTGCTGGTATTTTATAAAACTTTTAGAAAGCGTGTATAACCGGAGTTTAACTACCAATAGTATTTTTCTGTCTCATCTGTCAAACTTCTATATGTTCAGTGATAAGCCTGTATAATTCTGGTCTTCTATTTTTTAGTCCATCTATTTCACAACTTCTATACTTTCGTAGCATATCTACATCTAGTTCAGCCAAAAACACACCTTCTTCATCTCCAGCTTCACTCACAAGCATATCACGAGGCGCACCTGTCTCTGTGTTATATATAACGCCATCAAACAATGTTGAGTGTCCATTACAACCACGATACAGAGCAGGATAGTTACAAGTAGCAATCGCTAACATATTCTCATAAGCCCGGCCGCGCAATTGAGATAATCTATTTATTTCCATAGGACAGGCATTTGGAACAAGAATGAGTTCTGCGCCTTTGATCATCAGGATTCTGGCAGACTCAGGAAACTCTCTGTCATAACAAATCATTGAACCGACTTTGATCAGACCTTCTTTGGTATCAAGTTCCTCAACATAAAAGTTTTCTCCGGCATCAAGTACCCCTTCATCATCGTCCTCTCCGAAGTCACAGATATGTACCTTTGAGTAACAATATACCAGCTTTCCATGTCTATCAAATAGGCAAACTGTATTTCTAGGCTTAGGCTCATGCTTTTCCAACAGTGTTATCGCTATTGCCATATTCAGTTTTAAAGAAATCTCCGAAAATTGCTTTACATACTTACTGTTTAATGAAATGGAGTTTGGCTCCAACCATTCTTTATTGTGAGGAAAAGTATATCCGCTACTCCACATTTCTGGAAATAACGCTATATCTGCGCCATTTGCTTTTGCTTCACGACACGCTTTTATTCCATTAAAAATGTTCATAAATGCTTGAAATTTCAAGGTTTATCGGTTGCACAATAATTGAAAATGAAAAGAATAAGACAAGAAAATAACAAAATGATTTGGTGAAAATAGACAAAAAACAAACATATTTATTATAAATCATGCACATTGACACAAAAACAACTGCGTACTATACTTAAACCATCGAACAACCGATTGCGCAAAAAGCGGAACGCAACAAAACACAAAAGCGGAACGCAACAAAACACAAAACAGATTGCAATACAAAATGCGAAACAAAAGAAGTATTGCGCAAATGCACAAAAGTCGGTAAAATGGTTCGGAAACGCAAAAATGCGGGAAGAAAAAAGGGAGGAAATTTTCAATGAAGAAAAAAGTATTAAGCGTATTACTTGCAACAAGCATGGTTGTTTCCTTAGCAGCATGCGGAAGCAAAGAAGAGACAACAGACAATGCAGCAGGCGGCAGCACAGCAGCTGCTACAGAGACAGCAGAAGCAGCTGATACAACATCAGCAGATGATGCAATTGCAAACCTGATCGCTGCAACAGAAGGAACTGTAGACATTCAGCTCTGGTGCTCAGAGCTTGAGGCTTACCAGACAGTTATGAAAGAACTGACAGATAAATTCCAGGAGCAGTACTCAGGTGTAGATTTCAACATTACGATCGGTGCTGTATCTGAGGCAGATGCAAAAGATAAGATCCTCGAAGATATCGATGCAGCAGCAGATGTATTCGTATTTGCAGATGATCAGGTAAATGATCTTGTAAATGCAGGAGCACTTCAGGAAATAGCAGCTACTTATACATATGATCCGGCAGAGACAAACTCTGAGGCAACTGTAGCAGCAGCTACAAAAGACGGAAAACTTTATGCTTATCCATTAACAGCTTCCAACGGATACTTCCTGTACTATGATTCAAACATTTTCTCAGAGGAAGATGTAGCTTCCTGGGAAGCTCTTGAAGCAAAAGCTGAAGAAGCCGGAACAAAAGTTGGTATGAACATCGCAGACGGCTGGTATGTATATGGATTCTTCGCAGGAGCAGGATGTACCCTTTCCATGAATGAAGACAACTCCAATGAGTGTGACTGGAACAATGAGACAGGTCTTGCAGTAGCAGAGAGCATTGAGAATATTGCTTCTTCCCCAGCATTTGTAAACGTAGCAGATCAGGAAGCAATCACAATGCTGACAGATGGAACACTTGGAGCATACGTTTCCGGTACATGGAATGCAACTTCTTTCCAGGATCAGTATGGTGATGGATATGCTGCCAGCAAACTTCCTACCTTTGATGTGAATGGAACAGCTACACAGATGGGATCTTATGCAGGATACAAATTCGTAGGTGTTAACTCTCATGCAAAAAATGTTGGCTGGTCAATGCTTCTTGCTGAGTACTTAACAAACGAAGAGAGTCAGTTAGAGATCGGACTTGCAACAGCAGAAGGTCCTGCTAACCTGGCAGCAGCTTCCCAGATTGACTCCCCGGCACTTGCAGCACTTGCAGCTCAGTCAGCATACGCTGATCAGCAGCTTGTAGGTAACAACTACTGGGATCCGGCAAAAGCACTTGGACAGAACCTTGTTGACGGAGCTGCTGATCTTCAGAAAGTACTTGACGATGCAGTAGCCGGTATTACACAGCCGGTAGCTGAATAATCCACATTCGGTCATACGTATAGCATAGAATGTCCGCTGGGCGTACCTTCTATCTATCATGAATCTGAATTCCACATGCTCTGCATTGGGCAGGGTATGTGGAATTTTTAAAAAGAGAAACATTTTTGTCCTGTGACAAAAGTACTCATTCACGCAAGGGAGTGAATCTATGAAAACATTTTTAAATGCAGTCAAAAAGTACTTTGCCGACTTTGGAAGAGCTGTGGCAAAGGGGGATATCTGGTGTAAACTCTCGCTGATCATTCTGGGAGCCGGATATTTTGGACGGAAACAGATTATAAAGGGTATTTTAATGACAACTCTCGAAGTGATTTTTTTCCTGTTTACCGGTCTTTTTTCTATCAATTATATTAAGGATCTGAATACGCTTGGTACAGTACAGTATGAGGCAGTGTTTGATCCGCTGACTATGAAAAATACTGTTAATGATTACGACAACTCATTGCTCATCCTTCTTTATGGAATCGTGGGAATCCTCGTGATCTTAGCATTCATACTTTTATATATAAGCAACATGAAGGCTGTTTACCGCCTTCAGCTTATGAAGGAAGAGGGAGAGCACATCAATACATTTGGTGAGGATGTCAAATCTCTTTTCAATGGTAAGTTTTATATCACATTGCTTACCCTGCCAAGTATCGGCGTTATCATGATGAATATCATACCGATCATTTTCATGTCCTGTGTGGCATTTACCAATTATGATATGGATCATATGCCGCCAAACTATCTGTTTACATGGGTGGGACTCAGGAACTTTAAAAATATGTTTACAGGCGGAACGACCATCACATTCTCCTATGCGTTCGTGAGGATTCTTGCATGGACGATGATCTGGGCGGTAATGGCAACTTTTACAACCTTTATCGGTGGTATTCTTCTTGCAAAACTGATCAATCATGAGAATACATATTTCAAAAAAATGTGGCGTTCACTTTTTGTAGTGACCATCGCAATTCCACAGTTCGTAACCTTGCTGTTAGTCAGCAAAATGTTTGCAGATCACGGTATTGTGAACACATGGTGTTCCAACATTGGTCTGACCGGATTTTTGAAGGATATCGGTCTTGTTTCAGGAAACTTTATTCCGTTCCTCTCAAAACCGGGCTGGTCCCACGTGATGATCATCCTTATCAACATCTGGGTCGGTGTTCCATATCAGATGCTTTCCGCAACTGGTATCCTGATGAATATTCCGACGGATCAGCTGGAGAGTGCACGAATTGATGGAGCCAATAAATGGCAGATTTTCTGGAAGATCACAATGCCATATGTATTGTTTATCTGCGGACCGTCTTTGATACAGAGTGTGATCGCCAATATCAACAACTTCAACGTTATTTACCTGCTGACAAGTTCTACAACTACGGCAAATATGGCGTTTGCAAACTCCAATGCCAAGGAGACAGACCTTCTTATCACATGGCTGTTTACTTTGACCAATGATAACTCAAACTACAAGATGGCATCGGTGATCGGAATTATTTCGTTTGTAATCTGCGCACTTCTGACACTGCTTAGCTACACCAGAATGATCAGTGGTGACAAAGAGGAGGTGTACCAATAATGAAAAAGAAAACATGGAATATCATAATCAGACATGTGGTACTTGCACTGCTCGCATTCATCTGGCTCATCCCGATCGTCTGGCTGGTTGCGACATCGTTATCCGCAACAAAGGGCGTAAGTTATCAGCATTTCTTTCCGACACGCTGGACGCTGGCAAATTTTCACCAGCTGTTCTTTGAGACAGATACTGCTGCAAACTTTCCGGCATGGTTTAAAAATACCTTTATCGTGGCACTATTTACCTGCATTATCTCTTCCTGCTTTGTACTGATGGTTTCTTATGCATTCAGTTGTATGAGATTTAAAGGAAGAAAACAGTTGATGAGCTTTTCCATCATCCTTGGAATGTTCCCTGGTGTACTTTCCATGATCGCAGTTTACTTTGTGTTGAAAATGATCGGACTCACCGATTCTCTGGCTGGTTTGATCATCGTTTACTCCGCTGGTTCCGGACTCGGATTCCTTGTGTTAAAAGGATTCTTTGATACAATTCCGGTTTCCTTAAGGGAGGCAGCGCGTCTCGAGGGTGCATCCGAGGCAACTATTTTTACGAAAATTATTATCCCATTGTCAAAACCAATGATCGTGTATACCATCATTAACGCTTTCTTAAGTCCATGGATGGATTTCGTGATGGCACGTATCATGATCAAGTCCAAGGAATCTGCTGACTGGACGGTAGCGATCGGACTTTACAACCTCTTACAGAAGACGTTGATCGGGGATTACTTCGCAATCTTCTGTGCGGGTGGTGTGATGATCGCAATTCCTATTTCGATTCTTTTCGTAGTAATGCAGAAGTTCTACGTTGAAGGTGTGACAGGTGGAGCAGTTAAGGGCTAAATCATAAGACAATTGCGAAACTCGTAAAAACTAAATTGAAAGAACAGATAATTCTGAAACTCACAACATTCAGAATATAAATTGGAGTTTCAAAATTATCTGCAATTCAAAGAATCTTATGGAAGTTTCGCAATCGTCTAATCATATAAAATTTTGAGGAGAAAATGAAAAAAATGGATAAATTTGTATTGAATCTTATTCATCGTCCGGAGATGGTTCCAGAGTATTCTGCAACCGTGACAGGACAGGGCAAAGAGGAGGATATCGGAGATAAAGCACTGCTGACAGAGTCTCTGGATATTTTCAAGACACAGCAGAGACTGGCACATGAGAATGGATTAAAAGTAACCATTCAGATGACATATGCTTCCCTTTTTAATGACGAGGCAGTTGAGATCGCAAAACATGACCATGAAGTATATGGTGATGAGATCGCATTATCACTGCTTGGTTTACCATGTGAGGAATTCCGTGAGAAATACAAGACAAAAGATTTCTGTATCTGGATGTTCTCTATGGATGATAAAAAAGCGATCGTAAACGATGTTTTTGAAAAATTCCATGACAGATTCGGTTTCTATCCGGAATCAACAGGTTCCTACTATATGGATGCTGATCTGACAAACTATATCAAAGCAGCTTATCCAACTGTAAAATGTGCAGTTGCAACCTGCTGGGAGGAAGGACCAAAAGCATATCATACCTGCAACAACTCCTGGTATACATTATTCGATGGCGGTCCATGGGCACCATGGATTCCTTCCAAACAGAATACACATGCACCGGCAGCAAACAAAGAAGAGGATAGCGGAATCGTAGCAATCCCACATCTTTCCCGCGACCTGATCGCATGTTACGACGGAAATGGTTCCAACTTCGGAACACATCCACAGAACGTACTCCGTGGAATGATCTATGATACAAAGACATGGGAGTATCCATATTTGTATAACTTAATTGACCAGTATCGTTCTCTGGAAAAATACAACAACGGATATTCCTACAACATGATGTTCGTTGGACCGGGCTGGATGAACAAGATGGGACGCTGGGAGCAGCCATATGAACTTCTTTACAAATCTTACAGCGATGGATGTGCTTACTATGGCAAGCTGAAAAAAGAAGGACAGCTTATCGATATGACGATGTCTGAGTTTGCAGACTACTATCGTGAGAAAAAAGGTGTCAACGATAACAATTACAACGAACCGGAATGTGCACTCTGGAGAGATATCTTATATGGTTCTGACAAACAGTTATTCTGGTATTGCGATCCATATATGAGGGCATGTGTGAACATGGATCAGGGCGGTGCAATCGTAGATCTTCGTCCTTACGCAGCAAAATTAGAGTGGCCGGTTGGTATCGGTACAAAACATGTGCAGGATGCATCTTACCCATTCCTGATCCAGGAGAAATACCGTGCAGGATACTTCACACATTACGCCGGAGAGGGAACGGTAAGAAGTGCAAAACTTTCTTACAAGGGAGAGGAAGTAGACCTCTGCCTCTGCCCGACGCACGCACACTTCTCACAGGAAGGAAAGACAAGGATCCTTACCTTAGATCCTGTGACGATCGAGTTTAGGGATTTAACTGTAAAACTTCAGACAAAAGAGTACTTCGAAGAGGGATCTTCCAACATTAAGATTGAGAGAAATATCTTAGAGATGAGTGATCCAACTGCAGAAGTGACATTAAATGAGTACATGGTTGCATGCTATGGTACAACAGAGTATTCCGAGGATATGTCAAACATCACCTTAAAGATTGACGGATCGGAAGAAAAAGAAATCCACTATGCATACAAATGCCGCGAGGAAGGTGTTGTCGGAGCAAAAGAAGTTTCCGCAGTCATTCCTGAAATCGAGACACGTGTATCCATGACAGCTTCTGATGAAACAGCAGAAGGATATGTAAAAGAAGGATATGCATTCTCACCAATGTTTACATTGGGATACAGAAAAACAATCTCAGATAAGGAGGTATTTGCAACATGGCTCAACTTGGCAAAGGCAAATTAAATTATAGATGCCCATCCTGCTTTTTAAGAGATCTGGACATTGATATGTTTTATAATAAAGAAACAGGAATTTACAGCTGCATCCGCTGTCAATACAGAGGAACAGAGGAGGACGTTTTGGAGAAAAACGAGATGATACGTTTCCGTTATAAAGCAATGCACGATAGAATTACAAAATTTGATTTTGATTAAACCGAAGGAGGCTGTCTTGAATTTTTGAGGCAGCCTTTTTCAAAAAGAGGTAACAGCCATGGGGAAAAAGAAAAAAGACACGATGGAGCTTCGGTTTTACGAGGTGCCACAAAATGAATATGTTCTTGCACTTTTAGGAGACAGCTGGATCCGTGACTATGGTCATGATGAGAGTAATCTTCATTTTCATAATCTCATGGAGATCGGTTATTGCAAACATGGCACAGGGGAATTGATCTTAAACGAGGAGTCAAAGCCTTACGAACCGGCGATGGTCAGCATTATCCCACAGAATTACCCACATGTGACCATCAGTGATTCGGACAGCGGGCCAAGCTTCTGGGAGTATCTGTTTTTTGATCCGATGGTCATGATCCAGGAATTGTATCCAGATAATCCGGTCATACAGAAAAAGATTCTGCAGATGGTCAACCAGAAAGCATTATTTTTTCATGAGTGGGAAAATCCGGGGGTTTCCGTGCTGGTCAAAATGATCATGGATGAGATGCGGCAGAAGAAAAAACGTTTTCATGAATGTGTCCGGGGACTTATGATTGCACTGTTTGCAGAACTTTTACGAATGTGCGAAAATGATATTGCGGAGGATGAGATCCGGAAAAAGACAGGTGTTTCACAGATCACACCGGCATTGGAATATGTCCGGAATGAATATGCCAATAACATTCGTGTGGAGGAGCTGGCGAAGGCGAGCCACATGAGCGAGACACATTTCCGCAGGGTGTTTGAGTCCTACATGAATATGTCTCCGATGGATTACATCAATCTGATGCGGGTACAGAAAGCCTGTGACATTATGAAAAAGACAAATGATTCCATGGATGTTGTTGCACAGAAGGTTGGATTTACCACGACTTCTACATTCAATCGGAATTTCAAAAAATATTTAAACACATCGCCGTATCAGTGGAAGATCAGCCCGGAAAATTACGAGAGAAAGCTGTTGAATTATAATATTTCTGCGTTGAAAGGCTGGTAAGGCATAAGGGAGACATTTCTATGGAATTTGATGTGAAAAAAATTCATGATCCAAAGTTTTTCAAAGAAAACTGCATGGCGGCACATTCCGACCATGTTACATATAAAAATGAAGCGGAGGCAATGGAACAAAACAGTAGTTTCAGACTTTCCTTAGATGGAATCTGGAAGTTTCATTATGCAAAAAATGATGCACAGACGATTCCGGGTTTTGAGGCGGAGAACTACAATTGCAGACCGTGGGATGACATCCGTGTGCCGGCGCATATCCAGATGGAGGGGTACGATATTCCACAGTATGCCAATATCCAGTATCCGTGGGATGGAAGAGAGGATGTGTGGCGTGACGCGGTACCGACAGACTTTAACCCGGTGGCAAGTTATGTGAAATACTTCACATTGCCGGAAGGATTTGTAAAAAATGGGCTATACATCTCGTTTCAGGGTGTGGAGAGCGGTTTTGCGCTCTGGCTGAACGGAAGTTATGTCGGTTACAGTGAGGACAGCTTTACGCCGTCGGAGTTTGATCTGACACCTTATGTGAAAGAGGGCGAAAACAAACTGGCGTTGAAGGTATTCAAGTGGACTTCCTCAAGCTGGTGCGAAGATCAGGATTTCTATCGATTCTCCGGTATTTTCCGTTCCGTTTATTTATATACCATGCCGAAGGTGCATGTGTATGACCTGAAAGTGCAGCCGGTTGTTGCGGAATCGTTGGAGAGTGCCGATCTGGTGCTGGATATGGAGATTTGTGGAAAAGTAGAAACTGTTGAAAAATCCGCAGATGATGCCAAAATGCAGAATGTATCTGCCAAAATCACGCTCACAGGAAGCAGGGATGATTCAAAAGAGGGAGCTGCCGGAAGTGTTTCAGAAAACACAATTTTTTCCGAGACAATCAGCTTTCAGTCCAATAATACTTCAGATACGATCCGTTTCACAGATACAGGTGCAGCGACAGTTCACTTTGAACAGCAAGTGAGCCATCCAGCGCTCTGGAGTGCTGAACATCCGGATCTTTATACGCTTACGGTCGAGCTTCTGGATGAGAGTGGAAACAGCGTTGAATTTATTTCACAGAACATCGGATTCCGCCGTTTTGAGATGAAAGATGGCATCATGACTTTAAACGGAAAACGTATTGTCTTTAAGGGCGTGAACCGCCATGAATTCAGTTCGAAAACAGGACGTGCCGTTTCTAAAGAAGAAGTTTTGCAGGATATTATCACGATGAAGCAGAACAATATCAATGCGATCCGCACCTGTCATTACCCGGATGCCTCCGGCATCTATGAGCTGTGCGACCGGTATGGACTTTACATGATCGCGGAGAACAATCTGGAATCCCACGGTTCGTGGGATGCGGCAAGTCACGGACTTGTGCCGAAGGATACCATCGTTCCGGGCGATAATATGGACTGGGAGCCGATGATGTTAGACCGCGTGAACTCCTGCTATCAGAGGGATAAAAACCATCCGGCGATCCTGATCTGGTCGGTGGGAAATGAATCCTACGGCGGAAAAGTCATTTTTGACATGTCCGAAAAATTCCGTGCAGTAGATCCGCACCGTCTTGTACATTATGAGGGAATTTTCAATGACCGCAGATATGAAGGCACGAGCGACATGGAAAGCCAGATGTACACCAGCGTGGAAAATATTAAGAAGTTTTTGGCAGAGCATAAGGAAAAACCTTTTATCTGCTGTGAGTACACCCATGCGATGGGAAATTCCTGCGGGGCAATGCACAAATACACAGACCTTACCGATACCGAACCAAGATATCAGGGTGGTTTTATCTGGGATTATATCGACCAGTCTATTTTGAAAAAAGACCGCTATGGACAGGAATTTCAGGCATACGGTGGAGACTGCGGCGAGCGTCCGACCGACTACAATTTCAGTGGAAATGGGATTTGCTATGGCGGTGAGCGTGATGCTTCTCCGAAAATGCAGGAGGTGAAATTCAACTATCAGAATATCAGTGTGACTTTTGAGGAGCACTCTTTTACGGTTGTAAATAAAAATCTGTTTGCAGATACGAGCGAATATCAATGTATTGTAATTTTACAGAAAAATGGAACAGTAGTGAAAAAACAGAAAATGGATACAAATGTTGCACCGCTTTCGTCCGGCTCTTATGAGATCCCGTTTGTGATCCCGGATGATGCAGAGTACGCAGTGACGGTTTCATTTGTACTGAGAGAAGACACACTCTGGGCAGAAGCCGGACATGAGGTGGCTTTTGGTCAGAAGGTTTATAAAAAAGAAGCACCGTTTGCCGTACCGGAAAAAACATTACAGGTAGTCCGCGGAAAAGTCAATATTGGCGTGAAAGGTGATGATTTTGACTGCCTGTTTTCCCTGTTGAACGGCGGTCTGGTTTCCTACCGCTATGCGGGAAAAGAGATGATCGGAAAAATTCCGATGCCGAACTTCTGGAGAGCGCCGGTGGACAATGACAACGGCAGCATGGCACCGGGACGTTATGCACAGTGGAAGATCGCCAGCATGTACATCAGTCACAGAAATGGCGGCATGTTCGACAATGTGCCGACAACCGTGGAGGAGACAGAGCACAGTGTGACCATCACATACACCTATTATATGCCGACCACTCCGGCATCAAAATGTCAGGTCGCATATACTGTATATGGCGACGGAACCGTTGAGACAAAACTTACCTATGATCCGGTGGAAGGACTGCCGGATATGCCGGAATTTGGCATGATGTTCAAATTAAATGCCGATTATGACAATGTGGAGTGGTATGGCTATGGTCCGCAGGAAACTTATGCAGACCGCAGACATGGGGCAAAACTTGGCATTTACAAAAATAAGGCAGCAGACAATATGGCAAAATACTTAGTTCCGCAGGAGTGCGGCAATAAAGTCGGTGTGCGATATGCAAAAGTGACCGACGACAGAGGAAGAGGGCTGTTATTCTCCGGGGACGAGCTGAGTTTCTCTGCACTTCCGTATACGCCGCATGAACTGGAAAATGCAGCACATCCGTATGAACTGCCACAGGTACATTATACTGTCGTGCGTGTTGCGCTGGCGCAGATGGGTGTCGGCGGTGATGACAGCTGGGGTGCATGGGTACACCCGGAATACCATATCGATGTGACAAAACCACTGGAATTTACGTTCCGTTTTAAAGGAATTTAGGTATAATTCGAAACTCAAATTAAGGTTGAGAGGATTGCGAAGAATTAACAAAATTTTCGAAGACACGTTTTCACTATGTGTCGCTCGCAGCGGTACTAAGAAGCCAGTCACAACATACTGTTGTTCCTGCCTTCTAAGTACCGGCGGCTCCCCAATGTCTTCTCAAGCTTTTGTCAATTTTTCACAATTCAATTCACGTTTTCTATGAGTTTTGAAATACCTATGAAATATAAAAGAAAAACAGGAGGAACAGGAAAATGAAATTTGTAAAAGGAATGGATTTATCCACTTTATTGGAATTAGAGAAATGTGGCGCAAGATACTACGTTGACGGAACAGAAATGGATATTCTGGACATTATGAAAAAGTATGATGTCGATATGATCCGCATCCGTCTCTGGAACAATCCGTGGTCTGAGAGCGGAGAATCCTATGGCGCAGGAGAAAATGATCTTAAAACAACACTTGCGATCGCAAAGAAAGTAACAGACGCAGGACTGGGCGTTTTACTGAATTTCCATTACAGTGACTTCTGGGCTGATCCGGGCAAACAGATTAAACCAAAGGCATGGGAAGGTTACAGTGTAGAGCAGTTAGAGCAGGCAGTGTACGATTTTACGGTGGATACCATGAAAGTATTTGAGGAGAATGGTATTAACACTACAATGGTTCAGGTTGGAAATGAGCTTTCCAACGGACTGTTATGGCCGGAGGGAAAAGTGCCAAATTATGATAACATTGCAAAGTTTGTCAATGCAGGAATCCGCGGTGTGCGTGCAGTCGACAAAAATGTGCCGGTCATGCTTCATCTTGACAATGGCGGTAACAATGCGCTTTACCGTGAATGGTTTGACGAGTTTACAAAGCGCGGTGAGGATTTCCAGATCATCGGTTTATCTTACTATCCGTTCTGGCATGGCACATTAGATATGCTCACAGACAATATGAACGATATCGCAGAGCGTTATGGCAAAGACCTGATCGTAGCGGAGGTTTCCATGGGGTATACGATGGAAGATTATAAGGATTACGAAAAGCTCTCTGACGAAGAGCGCAAAGGCTATGCAACGAAGCAGGAACTGGTAGAAAAAATCGAATACCCGATGACGGTTCAGGGACAGTATGATTTTATGGAAGATTTCTTAAACCGTATCAGCCACATCAAAGGAAACAGGGGAAAAGGATTTTTCTACTGGGAGCCTGCATGGATTCCGGTTCCGGGTTCCGGCTGGGCAACGGAAGCATCTTTAAAATATATGAACGATAAAGGACCTTGCGGAAATGAATGGGCGAATCAGGCACTCTTTGATTATCAGGGAAATGCACTGCCAACATGGAATCTGATCCGCGATTTTAAACCGGAAGAATCATAAAAAAACCACACTGGGAAAAGAAAATCCCAGTGTGGTTTTTTTGGCATAAATTTCCATTCAGACAAAATTAAGAATTTCATAAACTTTTGTATCTTGCTTTTCCATAAGGACTTCTATATTCTGAAATTATAGAAAAACGTCCGCAGAAAGCGGCATTTTATGGGAGGAACGCATATGAACCGAAGTTTATGGAGAAAGGCGGTGGCACTGACACTTACAGCCGCAATGACGGCAGGGCTCACTGCCTGTGGCGGTGGCGGTAACAGCACATCCGCAGACGGAAAGAAGAGATATTTCAAAGCAGATTATCTGAGTGATCTGCCGGACAGTTTTAATGATACGACAAGTAATATACAGTTTAAGGGAGATGTGATGTATTACACTTCCAGCAATGAGGACTACACAAAATCCGGACTGTATTCGTATAATCTGATAACCGGAGAAAATGCACAGCTTTATGAGCAGGCAGAGAGTGACGGCAGCGGGAACAGCAGCTGGGTGTCAGGATATACCGTGGCAGACAGCGGAGAGGTTTATCTGTTTGTGACGAAGAACCAGATGGATGAGTCGAGTGTCACCGAGGATTATTCGGATGCAACACTGGATGATGTGTTAAGTTATATGGCAGACCAGTGGGGATACAGTGCCGAGGATGCAGAAAAGGACTGGAATGATTATTATGCAAAAAATTATACGGATGAGAACGGCAATGTAAACTATGGCAGATTTCTGCTGGCACAGAATGCGAGATTCATTCAGACTTCTTCCATCCTCAAAGTGGACACATCCGGAAATGTTGTGCTTGAACAGGACATGGATCTCGGAGCAAATGCAGAGAATGTAAGCTGTAACGGGATAGCAGTGGATAAGGAGGAAAACCTTTATCTTGCCCTGAATACCTGGTCCAATAATGACAGTGGCAACAGCGCCAGCTCAGATGAGTATTTTACACTTGTAATAGGAGAGGACGGCAGCCAGAAGGGCAGGATCCCATCGGATGGATATACATCCAGACTGGTCGGGCTTGCGGACGGAACGGTTGCCTCCGTCGGATATGGGGATGCCGGATGTGAGCTGCGACCGTTAGATGTCGGCGCAATGAAAGAACAGACAGACAAGGCAATTGCAGTCCCTTCCGATACAATCTCTGTGTTAGATGAGAAGAATCTGCTGGTCACAGAGGGCAGCAGTGTTTATAAGTACAATCTGGATACGAAGGAAAAAGAGGAATTTTTCAGCTGGATGGACTGTAATATTTCCAGCTCCAGCGTGAGCAGCTACGGAGTCCTGTCCGATGGAAGAATCGCAGCTTATCTTCAGAACTGGAACTCCAACGGAAACCAGACGGAGATCGCACTGATCAAAGAAGTGGATGCCAGTGAAGTGGCAGATACCGTAAATCTCACACTCGCCTGCATGTGGACAGGTTCAGACGTGGAGGAGAAGGTGATCGCATTTAACAAGAGTCAGGATAAGTATCATATCACAATGAAGTCTTATGGAGACGGCGCAGAGGAGTACGAGGATGCAGTGAACAGCTTCAACACGGCAGTGACATCGGATTCCAACATTGATCTGGTACTTTTTAACGATTATTCCCAGGCAATCAATTTTGCATCCAAAGGATTAAATGTGGATCTGTATGGACTGCTGGACAAAGACACGGAACTTTCGAGAGATGATTTCCTTCCAAATGTACTCACTGCATGCGAGTATGATGGAAAACTGGCGATCCTGCCGCAGACCTTTACGTTACAGACGGTGATCGGAAAAGCGGATGATGTCGGAACGACACCGGGATGGACCGTGTCGGATATGAAGGCGCTGCTCGCATCCAAACCGGAAGGAACACAGCTTTTCTGGGGTATGGACCGGACGTCTGCATTGACAGCACTGATGAGTCTCGGCTATAATGATTTTATCAATTGGGAGAATGCAAGCTGTAATTTTGACAGTCAGGAATTTATAGATGTACTGGATTTTGCAAATATGTTCCCGGAAGAGTTTGAATATAGAGATGATATGGAAGACAGCACGGTTCTGCTGAGTCAGGGAAAACAGCTTTTAGATACTTATTATCTCAGTGATTTTGAGCAGGTACAGATGTACCGTGCGATTTTTGGTGGGGCGACAACATTTATCGGTTATCCGACCAGCGAGGGAAACGGAGCAATGCTGAGTCTGAACAATATTATTGGAATTTCCAATAGCTGTAAGGATGTCGATGGTGCATGGCAGTTTTTAAGGACATTTTATCTGCCAAAGAAGAGCAGCGACGGCGACAGTGATTACACTTATGGATTTTCCATTAGAAAAGACGATTTTGAAAAATATTGTCAGAACGCAATGAAAGCAGACTCTGACGGCGGAAGCACCTGGGGCTGGGGGGAATTCGAAGTTGAGATCCAGCCGGCGACACAGGAGGATGTAGATCAGGTAAAAGATCTTGTATACAATACAACCGCTGTTTCCGGTGCCGTTTCCGATGATATCACCAATATCATCAATGAGGAGGCAGCAGCCTATTTCTCAGGACAGAAGTCCGCAGAGGATGTGGCAAAAATTATCCAGAGCAGAATGCAGGTATATTTAAGTGAGACGAAGTAAGAAAAAGGATTTTAGTAAGGTTATAAAAAAACAGAATAAATCATGGTTTCATAGGCTGGTGTCAGGAGCGTTCCTGGCACCGAGCGTTCTGGGAGTACTGTTATTTTTTGTACTCCCATTTCTTGTAGTGATCTATTTTTCCTTTGTGAATAATCCGGTGGCAAAAAAGTTTGTGGGACTGACAAATTACATCAATGTCATTCAAAATGGGGCATTCCGGACAGCAGTTGGAAATACACTATTTTTTTCGGTAGTGGCAGTGCCGCTTGCAGTGATCCTTGGCATGGCACTCGCATTTCTGCTGGATGCAGGCATTCCGTTAAAAAGTGAACTGCGGAGCTGTTTTCTGACACCGCTTATGGTGCCGACAGCGTCTATCGTGCTGATCTGGCAGGTGCTTTTTGATTACAATGGTGTTGTGAATGTGGCAGTGCAGAAGTTCGGCGGAGGGCAGGTGGACTGGCTGAAATCATCCGCAGGTCTTTTCGTTGTCATTCTCCTGTTTTTATGGAAAAACTTAGGATATAATATGATCCTCTTTTTATCTGCCATGGGAAATATCCCGAAGGATATCATTGAAGTAGCAGAGTTAGACGGGGCAAACCGCTGGCAGATTTTTATACATGTAAAATTGCGGTATCTGTCACCGACGATCATGTTTGTGACAATACTTTCCATGATCAATTCGTTTAAGGTATTCCGTGAGATTTATCTTCTGACAGGCGAGTATCCGTACGGTGCACTTTATATGTTGCAGCATTATATGAACAATACGTTTGCTTCGGCAGATTACCAGAAACTTTCCACGGCAGCAATTTATATGTCCTTTGTGATGATCGTCATTATGGGAATTTTATTTTGGGTGGAACATCATTTTGGAAAGGATTTGGAGGAAGAATGAAAAAGAGATCAGAACGAAAAAAATTATGTATCCGCATCTGCCTGACGGTGATCGCTGTGGTTACGGCGCTCATTTTTATCATGCCGATCGTTCTTACCATCAGCAATTCGTTTATGTCGGCAGCGGAGATCACCTCCAACTATGGTTCCATTTTCCAGAAAACGGATACCGGGGGCAAGCAGTACATCTCCCAGACGGTAAACCTCAAATTTATACCGGATATGGTAACTTTCTCACAGTATGCGACCGTGTTATTTAAGAGTCCGGACTATCTGTTGAAGTTTTGGAATTCCGTGATCTTAGTGGTGCCGATCGTGGTATTCCAGCTGGTGGTGGCAGTGCTCGCCGCATATGGCTTCACAAGGACCAGAGGAAAACTTTCCGCAATCGTCTTTTTTGCATATGTGATCTTAATGATGATGCCATATCAGGTTACACTGGTGCCAAATTATCTGGTCTTAAACTGGATGAAGCTTCTGGATACGAACTGGAGTATATGGCTTCCGGGTATTTTTTCCCCGTTTAGTGTGTACCTGATCACAAAGTATATGAGACGAATACCAGTGCCGCTCATCGAGGCGGCGAAGATTGACGGAGCCAATGAGTTTCAGGTTTTTACAAAGATATGTATCCCAATCTGTAAGGGCGTGATCACAACCTGTGCGATCCTGGTATTTATGGATTACTGGAATATGGTGGAACAGCCACTGCTGTTTTTTAAAGATACAGATAAATACCCGTTGTCGATCTTTTTGTCAAAGATCAATGCGCAGGAAGTGGGACTGGCATTTGCAGTGGCGACCTTTTATATGATCCCAAGCCTTTTGATTTTCCTGTATGGTGAGGATCAGCTGGTAGAAGGTATCGCTTATCAGGGCGGTGTCAAAGGATAGAAAATGGAGAGTTAAAAAGATGACAGATAGAAAAGATAAAATAAAGAATATCACAATTATATTTTTACTGGTGATGCTGATACTTACCTTTTTTTCCAACACGATCATGAATTATTCGCTTGTGGAAGTCAGCACACAGCAGGTGACAAGCGGTCAGATCACTTCCAAGGTGCGTGGAAGCGGTTCTGTGGAGGCGAGTGAGAGTTATTCCGTCACGATCGAGGAAACAAGGAAGATCGCAACAGTCAACGTGAAAAAGGATGCGGAAGTAGCAACCGGAGATTTACTGTTTACCTTAGAGGATACAGACAGTGATGAGTTAGATGCTGCAAAGAAGAGTTTAAACGAGGCGCAGGCAGCCTATGAATCCGCAGTGCTTACCGCAGGGATCACCGTGGCAGAGCGTCAGAGCATTGAAGCCGGAAAGGGATCAAGCCTCACCCAGAAACAAAATGAGATCGCAGCAGCAAATCAGAGAGTGAAAGATGCGCAGGCGGCAGTGGATGCTGCACAGGCAAGTGTCGATAAGATCAAAGCACAGATCGATGCGGTCAGCAACTCAACGGCAGACACGACTGCAGAGGAAAAGGCAGTGTTAGATGCAGAGAAAAAGAACAGTGAGGCGCAGGACAGCCTGACGAGTGCGGAGAGTGCTTATACGCCGGTGAAGAGTGCGTATGATGCGGCACTTTCAGGTCTGCAGAGCGCACAGAGTGCGTATGATGAGGCTGTAGCAGAGTATAATGCTGCAAAAAAAGCATATAACGATGAAACAGATGCTACAAAAAAAGCGTCAAAAAAGGATGCTATGGATGCGGCTGAATTAGCAATGAACAAGGCAAAACGCCAGTTAGATACAGCCCAGTCCACTTTTAACACCTGTCAGGCAAACTTAAACAAAGTCCAGGGTTCCTACGATTCCGCAAAGTCCGCAGCAACCGACAGCAAGAATGCTCTGAGCAATGCAAACTACAATCTCTCCGTGAAAAAACTGACTGGCACGAACACCGCGGAAGCAAACAATCTGCAGGCGCAGCTGAACACGGCAACGGCGGCACTGACCGATGCAAACACTGCATTGACCAGTGCAACCAATGATCAGAAAAAAGTGACCGATAAGATCAGTGGCGAGGTGACGATCGCATCTGCCTATAAAACAATGACAGATCTTCAGGAAGAAGTAGAAAAATTACAGGCAAAATCCATCGGAACAGAGATCACATCACCAATATCAGGAACTGTTACTGATATTTCAGTGACAGCAGGAACTACGGTCAACGCCAACGATGTCATGATGACCATTCAGCCGGAAAACAAAGCGTATGTGTTACAGTTCTCTGTGACTGAAAATCAGGCAAAGAAGGTCAGAGTCGGAGATACAGCGGAAATACTGAATAACTGGTACGGAAATGATGTTTCCGCAGTCGTGTCAGCCATCCGCAAAGATCCACAGAACCGCTCCAACAGTATGATCATATGTGAGATGAAAGGGGATGTGTCAGTCGGAGACAGCTATACACTGTCTATCGGGGAGCAGAGCTCCAACTATGACACGATCGTACCGACGAGTGCTATCCGGGAAGATTCTAATGGAAAATTCATTCTGATCATAGAGTCAAAGAGCACACCGCTTGGAAACCGCTACTATGCGAGACGCGTGGATGTGGATGTTATCACATCAGACGATACAAAATCAGCAGTGACCGGAGCTTTGGAAGGTTATGAGTATGTGATCACAACGACTACAAAACCGATCAAGGAAAACGAACAGGTACGTCTGGCATCAGAATAAGCAGAAAGGAATGACACATGAAGGTAAAGCAGTACAGAAAAATACTTCTATTAGTGCTGATGATATGTGCTGCCATTCTTTTTGGCTGTGTGGAACGGGCACTCGGCAGACAGCTTTCCACACAGCAGATCGCATCAGAGTGGTCAGCAGAAGACAGTTATGCACAGATTTCCTGCTTTTTTTCCAAAGATGCAGCAGTGACGAAGGACTATGTGATACAGCTGGAACAGAAATTAAAAACTGCATTGCAGGAGGCGTCAGAGGATACATCGGATGTAAACGGAAGAACGCTGGTGGACTGTTACAGTACAAAAGGGGAACTTACCCTTTATTCTGACCGGGCATCCATTACGGCGAGAGCATTCGGTGTTGGAGGAGATTTTTTCACATTTCATCCGCTGAAACTGTTGTCCGGCAGCTATTTTGATGGAGAAGATTTAAACAAAGACGGTGTGGTCATTGATGAAAATGTTGCATGGCAGTTATTTGGTTCCAACAATGTCGCAGGAATGTATGTGGAAATCAACGGAGTACAGTATCCGGTGCGCGGTGTGGTAAAAAGCGATAAGGGATATTTCAGTGATGCGGCGGACGAGGAAGCAGCAACCGTTTATGTCTCTTATGAGATTTTAGAAGGCAGATCAGACAGCAGTACTGGCGGCATGGACAGCGCAGCAACCAGCACACCGGCAGCGGGCACAACGGATTCAAAAGGGGGAAGTTACGGACAGTCAGCAGGAACGACGCTTGACAGCTATGAGCTTCTCATCAAAAATCCGGTGCAGAAGTTCGGATTCAATGCATTAAAAGAAGCATTGGGATTGGATAAAAGCAGTTATGAGATCGTTGAAAATTCTTCCCGTTTTGGATTGATGAATCGTTTTACGGTATTAAGAAATTTTGGAATCCGTTCGATGAATACAAAGAATATTGTTTTCCCATATTGGGAAAACCGGGCGAGAGCTTATGAGGATCTTGCAGCGCTGCTGTTGATTCTGGAATTGTTATGTCTGGTCTATCCGGTCATTTTTGCAGCCGGGAAAATACACTGGCTGTGGAAACACAAGACTGAAATTCGTCAGAAGCTGGTGCAGTGGATCAAGGTGCTTGTGAAAGAGCTGCGGATCTGGATGAAGCATGTGAAAGCACAAGAACGTCCGGTGAAAAAACAGTGACATTGGAAAAAATAAAGGAGTGGCGGTATTCAGGACAGAATACCGCCTTGATGTATTTATGAAAAGAATTGTTTTGTTGGTTGGCGGCGTGGAAACGCTTGCCTACTTTTCCATACAGATGGGAAATGAATGGAAGCGCATGGGCTATAAGGTGTTTTATTTTGACTTGGAGGATGAGATGAACAGCGCCAAAAAGCTGCGCAGATTTATCAAACCGGGGGAGACAGTGCTTGTCACGTTTAACTTTGAAGGTCTGGAAAAAGAGGCAGGCGTTTACCGTGAAGGCATTGGCTATGTATGGGATGAATATGCAGTTCCGTGTTACAACATCGCCGTCGATCATCCGTATTATTACCATGAGAGACTTGCTGATCTTCCGAAAAAATATTACCACATCAGCATCGACCGGCTGCATGAGGATTATTTTAAACATTTCTATCCGGAGTTTACGCACCGTGGATTTCTTCCGCTTGCAGGAAGTAGTTTAGAAGAGTTATGTAAATCGAATAGCGGTAAGGAAGATGGAAAACAATCGGTTGAATATCCGGCAGAAGCAAATAGGAAGCCTGTTGAGAAAAAATACAATGTCATTATGACAGGAAACTTTACCCCGACGTCTTTCTGTGAACCGTATATCCACTGGATCAACGATGAATATGCAGCCTTTTATCAGGGGATCATCGATGACATCATTGCGCATCCGCATCGCACGGTCGAGGAGGTGGCATTGCAACACTGCGAGCGCGAGATGGGGGAGAATACTTATAAGGATCTCCGCATGGCGCTGCACCGCATGATATTTATTGATATCTATGTGCGCAATTACTGGCGCAGGGAGGCAGTAAAAGTGCTGGTGGACTCAGGAATACAGGTGGATGTATTCGGCAAGGGCTGGGATGAACTCACCTGCGGTCACCCGGAAAACATGATCCTGCATCCGCAGACAACCTCAGAGGAGTGTTTAAAAGCAATTGCGGCGTCCAAAATATCATTAAACGTCATGCCATGGTTTAAGGACGGAGCACATGACCGTGTCTTCAATTCAATTTTAAATGGCACTGTCAGCGTGACTGATACGAGCAAATATCTTTGCGGGGAATTAAAAGAAGGACAGGGCGTATGTTATTACGATCTTGCCCATATGGAAAAACTGCCGGAGCTGGTGAGAGATCTGCTGGCGGACGATGCACGCCGGGAGGAGATCGTAAGAGCCGGTATCCCTGTGGTGGAAGAAAAACATACGTGGATCAGGCGAGCACATCAGCTGCTGGAATGGATCGAGGAAGATGCACGCGGGACAGACAGAAAAGATTGAGAGAGAAACGGGAGTAATCGGAGAAAAGCGAAGAATTCCGCATAAAACAGTTGCATTTTGCAGATAATGAGGGTATAATGTCGGAAGAAATTGGCAGTGACGAAAGCTACGACCGCAAAGCTGTTTCAGAGAGCCGGTGGCAGGTGTAAACCGGTGCAGTGAGTAAGGTCTTTCCACTTTCAGAGCCGGTGATGAAAGTCACAAGGTTCGTACCCTGTATCGTACGTTTGAGAGGTCGGAAGAAGATCTGTTCTTTAACATAGAGAAAGAGAGGCAGAGTGTTCCGGCAATATGGGTGGCAACGCGGAAGAGAATACAGCCTTTCGTCCCATGTGTTTGACACAGGGGCGGAAGGCTTTTGTGTTAGTTATGAAGATAATTACGAAACTCCTGAAAACACGAATGAAGTTGTGAAAATGTGACAAAAGCTTGAGAAGACATTGGGGAGCCACCGGTTCTTAGAAGGCAGGAACAACGATGAGTTGTGACTGGCTTCTTAGCACCGTTGTGAGCGACACATAGCGAGAGCGTGTCTTCGAAAATTTTGTTACATTTTCACAACGTTTATAACGTAAATCAGAGTTTCGCAATTGTCTGGAAAACAATAAGAAAGAAAAAGGAGCTTAGAAAAAATGATCGATTTAAAATTTTTAAGAGAAAATCCGGAAATCGTAAAACAGAACATTAAGAACAAATTCCAGGATCAGAAATTACCGTTAGTAGACGAAGTGATCGAGTTAGATGCGAAGGCAAGAGCAACACAGAAAGAGGCAGATGAGCTTCGTGCAAGCCGTAACACCTTATCCAAACAGATCGGACAGTTAATGGGACAGGGCAAGAAAGAAGAAGCAGAGGCAGTAAAGGCACAGGTAAGTGCCAATGCAGCACGCCTTGCTGAGTTAGAGGAAACAGAGAAAGAGTTGCAGGAAAAAGTAACAAAGATCATGATGGTAATCCCAAACATCATCGATCCGTCTGTTCCAATCGGAAAAGATGACAGCTGCAACGTGGAGATCGAAAAATTCGGCGAACCTGTCGTTCCTGATTTTGAAATCCCATATCACACAGATATCATGGATCGTTTTGATGGTATCGACCTTGACGCAGCAGGAAAAGTTGCAGGAAACGGTTTCTATTATTTAATGGGTGATATCGCAAGAATCCATTCCGCAGTGATCTCCTACGCAAGAGATTTCATGATCGACCGTGGATTTACTTACTGTGTACCACCATTCATGATCCGAAGCAACGTTGTAACAGGTGTTATGAGTTTTGACGAGATGGATGCTATGATGTACAAGATCGAGGGAGAGGATCTTTACCTGATCGGAACTTCCGAACATTCCATGATCGGTAAATTCATTGACACGATCAACGATGAAGAAAAATTACCATACACACTGACTTCTTACTCTCCATGTTTCCGTAAGGAAAAAGGAGCACACGGTATCGAGGAACGTGGTGTATACCGTATCCACCAGTTCGAGAAACAGGAAATGATCGTTGTCTGCAAACCGGAAGAATCCAAAATCTGGTATGATAAATTATGGCAGAACACCGTTGACCTGTTTCGCAGCTTAGATATTCCGGTCCGTACATTAGAGTGCTGCTCCGGCGATCTCGCTGACTTAAAAGTAAAATCCTGCGACGTAGAGGCATGGTCTCCAAGACAGAAGAAATACTTCGAAGTTGGAAGCTGCTCAAACTTAGGAGATGCACAGGCAAGACGTTTAAAGATCAGGGTAAAAGGAAAAGACGGAAACAAATATTTTGCACATACCTTAAATAACACAGTTGTTGCTCCACCACGTATGCTGATCGCATTCTTAGAGAACAACTTAAATGAGGACGGAAGCGTCAACATTCCAAAAGCACTTCAGCCATATATGGGTGGAATTGAGAAGATCGTTCCAAAACACTAAGAAGAAATAGAAAAGTAAGAATAAATAAAAAAGTAAGAACAAATAAAAAAGTAAGAACAAATAAAAAAGAATGTATCCGGAGGAAATTAATCCGGATGCATTCTTTTTTTAAAAAATTATTTCTCATAAATACAGTGTGTTCCCTGATGCTGCATCAGCCCGCCAAGACATTTTTTGTTGCAGCGGACGCAGCGGTGGATCTGGTCTGCATGACCATTTTTCAGCTTGTTTACCCAGTCAGGATCAGCCAGTAACTGGCGGCTCATGGCAGCACACTGGATGCGACCATCGGCAAGCTGTTTTTCCACAAAATCAGGATCGGTAAGTCCGCCGACACCACAGATCGGAAGATTGGTGTACTGTCTTACCTCATCACAGAATTTTAGGAAACATCCCGGTTCACTAAAATACGGATGGTTTTTCGGTGGAATAGTATTTTCAAGATCAGAATGGTTTGCGAGTGTGACATGGAAGCTTGTAACGCCAGCTTTTTCAAGCATTGGAACAAATACCTTCAGCTCATCCTCGATAACACCTGCATTTCCGTAGTGTGGATTCTCCTGACGGACGGCAAGCTTGTAATCGATTGGCATATCCGGCAGTTTTTCGCGGACGGCAGAAACAGCCTCCACTGCAAAACGGGCACGGTTTTCGGCAGTTCCGCCGTATTCATCGGTGCGGTGGTTGTAAATGGAAGAACTGAAACTTCCACACATACGGTCACCGTGGATCTGGATCATATCAAATCCTGCTTTTTTTGCGAGAACAGCGGCAGTGCCGAAAGCAGAGGTGATCTCTTTTACTTTTTTGTGAGGCATATTCGTAATATATGGAGCAACCTCATTATTTAAAAGAGGGCGGAGTTCCTGCATGCTGATCCGTTTTGTGAGCACGCCCGGAACATATTTTAACATGGCTTTGATATTGGAATCGGACTGATGAAGCTGGGCGCATACCTTACAGTCATTGTCATGGGCGATCCCGATCACTTTTTCATAGAATGCAAAGCCTTTTTTGTCAAAAAGTGATTTTCCGAAATGACTTTTTCCAACCGGAACGTCTCCGACAATGATCATAGCGCAGCCGCCAGCTGCGATCCGGCGTATTTTTTCAAAGTAATCTTCATCCGATAAACCGAATGTTGTAGGGGCAAAAATAATGCGGTTTTTTAAGGTTAATCCTCCATAATTGAAGGGAGTCTGAATTGTTTCGTACATAATCTCACACTTTCTGAATTGATATTTTACACAGCAGATTTAAAAGGAGCTGCTGCTCCTCATTGGTAAGACCGGTCAATTTGGTGGCATCCCAGTCGAAAAGTACCTGATGGCAGACATCAAAAGCCTGTTTCCCAAGAGGGGTTAAGGTTAACCGGTAACTGCGGCCGGATTTCTTTTCTTTGATCAGAAAACCATCTTCTGCAAGTTTCGCAACGGAGCGCTGCGAATGTCCCCAGTCCAGTTTTAAGGCGCTGGTCAGTTCTGATGGGGTACACTCAGGATGTTTGCCCACATAAATGATAAAGTACATCTGACCAAAGTTAAGACCTAACTCATGGAGCTTTTCTGTTGTGTAAGCGGCAAATTCTTTATATAGTTCAGTTGTATAGTAGGAAAGAGTTGATATTTGCATAAATCCTCCTTACATCGCAAAGCGAAATCCAATTTTCATATCGAAAACTGAGTATTTCCGTTTCCAACTGCACACAGTATAAAACCTATACTTGACTTTGTCAAGTAAGAAAATAAAAAAAGTTGTATGAGTTTTTGACCGGATGACTTGTGATCTTTTATCATTCGGGTGAAAACCCATACAACCGTTCCTGCTTATTCAGAAATATGATTTTCGCGCATATATTCACCAATTTTTTTATCACAGGCAAGAATGTGGTTTGCAAGCCAGTTCAGTAAAAACTGGATCAGATCAAGAAGATATACCTGCTGGTTGTCATCCAGATCCTCCATTTCATCCAGATCGATATTTACAAGACGGTCTACAAATGCAGCGTGTGCCCGTTTCTGTGAAGGAAGTTCAGGATAATGGATGCGCTCCATCAGAGCCTCTTCCTCGCTGAAATGTAATTCCGTATAATCTCTCAGTTCTGCCAGCAGACGCATGATCTCATCGTATTTATCATGTAAAAGCTGGTCGTGGATGAGGTCATTGGTATCACTGATGATCTCAAACAGCTTGCGGTGCTCATCATCGACAAATGTGATGCCGGTTTTGTATTTGTCCGTGAATGCAAATGGATCCTCTGTAGATTCTTCCGTAGGGATCATTTTCCCGATCATCATATCGCTGCTTAAAATATGATGATAAAGCCAGTGCACGAGGTAAGTAAGAAGTTCATTTAACGATCTCTTGGCATTGCGTGGTGATGTGGTATCCAGTTTAAATTCGTTGATCGTCTTTGCAAATGCAGCATGTTCTGTCTTCTGGAGAGGAAGCTCAGGATCATGGATACTCTCCATATAAGCCTCCTCATGAGCAAGGTGCGTAGCTGCGTAATCTTTCAGGTTTGCGATCAGGCTTTGACCGATGGCTGTCACATCCTCTGTTTTCTCAACTAATTCGAATGCTTCATTTATCATCTGGAACAGACGCTTGTGTTCTTCATCGATTGCATCAATATGAAGCATACAGTCTTCTGTAAATTCGTACATAAAATCCTCCTTCTGTGTGTCATAAATCCGCAGCGCTTACGGAAAAGTGCAGTGGAATGTCTTTCGTGTTGCTACATTTATGTCATCATCATAGCACATGCTGGAAGAAAATTACAGTTGTTTTCGTGGAAATTATGCCATACTTTTACAGGTACTGCGGATGAAATTTGCAATAATCCTTTTCATCGATTCAAATTAATGATATAATTTTTCTGAAATGTTGACAGATATACATTTTATCTTCCTAAAATGTTGATGATTTACATTAAAAAGTGTTATTTATGTTGATCAGAGGTGCCTTATGTTAAAAAGAAAAGCAACAAATTTTATGAAAAACTGGATAAACACAAAGGATAAGAAGTGCCTTGTCGTTCAGGGTGCCAGACAAACAGGAAAGACATATACCGTTGAACGTTTTGCCGAAGAAAATTATGAAGAACTGGTTGAAATTAATTTTAAACAGATGCCTTCTGCGATGGAGATATTTTCTGGAGATCTTACCGTAGATGCTATGGTTATGGGTATGCGGTTCCGCTTCCCTGAAAAGAAAATTATTCCTGGAAAAACATTGATTTTTCTGGATGAAATTCAGGAATGTCAGGAAGCGGTCACATCACTTAAATTTTGGGCGATAGATAATAAATATGATGTAATTGTATCTGGCTCACTTCTTGGAATCGACTACAAACGTGCCTCTTCTTATCCGGTTGGATATGTTGATTATTTGAAAATGTATGGGATTGATTTTGAAGAGTTTCTGTGGGGAATGGGAATATCCGGGGATATGATAGAAAATCTCTGTGGTTATCTGCGTTCTAAAACGATTGTGCCTGAAGCAATTCATTCGCAAATGATGAATTATTACAGACAGTACATTGCAATAGGTGGTATGCCAGAGGCAGTACAGAAATATATAGACACAAAAGATTTTAGGGAAATTGACAGGATACAGCGCAGCCTCTTACAGGGATACCAGTATGACATAGCACATTATGCAACAGCTGAGGAAAAGGTAAAAGCAGAGAAGTGTTATCTTTCTCTTGCAAAACAGTTACTGGATAAGGAAAACCATAAATTTCAATATAAAGAGGTCGAGCATGGTGGTCGGGCACAAAAATATTTTTCAAGTATTGAGTGGCTGCTTCGTGCGGATATGGTGCATTTATGCAAACTGGTAACAGATGTCAGATTTGATCTGGATGACTATGCAAGAGATGACTTTTTCAGGGCATACACAACGGATTTATCTCTTTTGATGGCGATGAAAGATTTTTCATTAAAGCAACATATCGTAGAAAATACGTTATTCGGAAACTCAAAAGGCGGTATATATGAATGTGCCATAGCAGATGCACTTTACAAGAAAGGATATCCGTTATATTTCTATAAAAATGAGACAACCAAGAGAAAAATTGATGTTATGATCCAAAAAGATGGTGTGGTAGTTCCGATTGAGGTTAAAAGTGGAAATACGCGGGCTAATTCCTTAAAATCTATTTTGAAAACGAATGCAGATATTCCTTATGGATACAAGTTTGTTGATGGTAATATAGGTGTAAGTGATGATGGTATCATTACATTACCGTTATATATGATCGCGTTTATTTAAAGTATTATTTTTTTGACTTTGTGATATATTATTTTTAGAAGCTGTACCATTAAGCGTTTCGGACGTTTGCGAGAAGATGTCTACATCACTTGGCGTAATGGCAAGGCTTTTTCTTTTTCCTGAATACATAGTCTGTATTCTTAAATCATGATGTTTACTTTGAACATATGTTACTAATGTTTTTTCCATTTATATTTTTTTAAAAATATTATCACTGGATTCCCATAATACATTGTAGCTGTAGTTCCCGGTTATTACTTGGTATGTTATAATGATGAACAATCACACTCTGTATCTGTTACAGCTGTAGTTCCCGGTTATTACTTGGTATGTTATAATACAGTAGCGACAACTTCCACATCAAGTTAGCTGTAGTTCCCGGTTATTACTTGGTATGTTATAATCTAATTTTCTCCTATGACAATCTAAAATAGCTGTAGTTCCCGGTTATTACTTGGTATGTTATAATTAACCATACTGTGGATTAAAAAGAGTGTCAGCTGTAGTTCCCGGTTATTACTTGGTATGTTATAATTAGATAAAAAGGCTGTTGCGGAAGCAAATAGCTGTAGTTCCCGGTTATTACTTGGTATGTTATAATACATTGCCGACGATGTCAAAGACATCAAACGCTGTAGTTCCCGGTTATTACTTGGTATGTTATAATAGAGAAATGGAAGAAAGTATTCAAATACTGCTGTAGTTCCCGGTTATTACTTGGTATGTTATAATAAAAAATATTCTTCATTATATTTTTTTCCAGCTGTAGTTCCCGGTTATTACTTGGTATGTTATAATAAAAATATTCTTCATTATATTTTTTTCCAGCTGTAGTTCCCGGTTATTACTTGGTATGTTATAATTCTAAGAACGTGAACCCTATACCACTAAAGGCTGTAGTTCCCGGTTATTACTTGGTATGTTATAATTTATAACACTGTGTTGTGAAATGGCCGCCGGCTGTAGTTCCCGGTTATTACTTGGTATGTTATAATTGAATGATTTTGATTTTATCGTCGTCAAACGCTGTAGTTCCCGGTTATTACTTGGTATGTTATAATCGATGGCGCGGCCTTCGTCGATTAAAAGGTGCTGTAGTTCCCGGTTATTACTTGGTATGTTATAATTCAGTTGTGAAGCCCACTGACCGCCTTTAAGCTGTAGTTCCCGGTTATTACTTGGTATGTTATAATGCCAGTATTGCGGGTCAGTCGCAGAAGCGTGCTGTAGTTCCCGGTTATTACTTGGTATGTTATAATCTTAACACAGCCCACGGGTAGTGTTCAATTGCTGTAGTTCCCGGTTATTACTTGGTATGTTATAATGATAAGCTTCTCCGTATGCTTGGACTGGCAGCTGTAGTTCCCGGTTATTACTTGGTATGTTATAATAAGAACATGATAAAAAATATTACAAGAACAGCTGTAGTTCCCGGTTATTACTTGGTATGTTATAATTCCCACATAGATTTTGTACTTGTTGGATTAGCTGTAGTTCCCGGTTATTACTTGGTATGTTATAATGATATTGACATGCCTAAGTAAATAGGTGTGGCTGTAGTTCCCGGTTATTACTTGGTATGTTATAATGTTTCAAACCATGTTAAAATACGGCTTTGAGCTGTAGTTCCCGGTTATTACTTGGTATGTTATAATTGGATTAATATTAAAAGATTCTCTGATTTTGCTGTAGTTCCCGGTTATTACTTGGTATGTTATAATCGTTCCGGTTGCATCTTTATATGCATTTAAGCTGTAGTTCCCGGTTATTACTTGGTATGTTATAATTTTTATAGAGTAAAAAGGTGCAATGCCTTGGCTGTAGTTCCCGGTTATTACTTGGTATGTTATAATGTAAAAGAGTGGAGTGATAGCGGATTGGACGCTGTAGTTCCCGGTTATTACTTGGTATGTTATAATAGGGAACGGTAAACCCTGCATAATCCCAGTGATTATGCAGGGTTTTATCTTTCAAAAAACAAGTAAAAAGTGATTATAATAGATGAAAAAAATCATTTTAAGTTTTTGCATCGTAAAAGAAGCCTGCTCATTCGTGAATCACTTCTTTACGCAGCAAAGCAGCAAGTGTTTTACTGCCGAATGAACAATAACTTACTTTACGTAATATCTATAAAAATATCTGCCCAATAAAGTTATTTATATCATATCATGGATACTATAAATAAATCCTATTTGATGCATTTTCATAGTTTTCAGTCAAATGAAGTAATTAATACAGGCGGTATATATTTGCACATAAGAAAGATGAGCAAATAGCATAAAAAATTCTGATCGGACAGAAGAAGATTTAAGTGAAGCAGGACAATGGATCAAAGCATACTTCAAAAATAATAGTTACATTAAGGAAAACAACAAGAGAAGTTGCCAACGATTACTTGACACAAACTATCGGAAGAAAATTACAGAGGTTTTCGTGGAAAATGTACTATACTTTTATAGGTACTGCGGATGAAATTTATGGATAAAAAATAATGGTTCCGTTACTGTGGGGAATGGGAATATCCGGGGATATGATAGAAAATCTCTGTGGTTATCTGCGTTCTAAAACGATTGTGCCTGAAGCAATTCATTCGCAAATGATGAATTATTACAGACAGTAAAAAAGTCAATTAAAATTATAAAATAGCAAAAACAATAAAAAACCTTTATTTTCCAAAGCAGATCACGGATGCAAAAAAACATCTGATCCTTCCAGTCAAAGCGACAGGTACCGTGATATTTTGAAGCAATTGTCCGGACGGAAACAGTACCTAATCCCTTGCCGGCATGCTTGGAGGATAAGAAAGTTCCATCCGGATCCTGCATAATTTTACCATCAAAAGTATTGTCGATCGCAATACAAAGAGAACCTTTTTCATAAACTGCCCGGACAAAGATGCTTCGGGCAGTTGTCTTAGAAGCCACACAGGCATCCACTGCATTTTCAAGCAGATTTCCAAAAAGAACAGAAAGATCATGGTCCTCAACCGGACAGGATGCCGGAATATTTGCGACCACAGAATAAGCAATGCCAAGACGCTCTGCTTCCTGTGCATAATGGGACAGAACGATATTTGCATCGATATTTTCACAGAACGTGATCAGGGAATGATCCGGTAACTGCTTACAATACTGTTCCAGATAGGAAGCTAAGGATTCATAATCTTTTTTCTCCAGATAAGCCTGCATAACAGACAGATGATGATGCAGATCATGTTTTGCACGGCGGGCATCTTCAATTCTTTCCTGAAGCTTTTCATACTGGATAGTCTGCAATTCCAGTTGATGATTTTGCTGCTGCAGCTTTAAGATCTGTTCCTGATTTACGATCAATCTGGCAACGATGGAGTAGATAAGAAGTGCTCCGGCATTGACAAAGACAGATACAATGATGTTTTTGGGGTTCAGTGCGATCTCAAGCCCGGATAAAGTCGAATTGCCATAGACCATATAATACCAGATCAGATAAAAGGTTGCAGGGATCAGCCAGAGATAACGCCACTCATGAAAAGACTGTGAGCAGGAAAGCGCAGGAGTGATCACTTTTTTCAGAAAAATAAAGACCGGTATTAAAATAAAAATTTCAACGATCACCATAAACAAAGACATTGAATAACGGTAAGGCAAAAGAGCAAAATCCGGGAAGAACTGCCCTTCCAGACACTTTGCGGTAATGACGACCAGATTGGCAATATTAGAAATCATAAGCAGTACGAATAAAAGCTGGCCTGGGGATTTCCTGATGACAGTAAAGTAAAAAAATGCATAAGAAAGCGTACTGATCAAAGACAATACGGCAGAGATATTCCCGGTTGAAAAACAGGCGAGAAGTCCGAATAGAATCTGAAGAAACGTGAGGACTACAATCAACAGTCCGGTTTTCGTGCGTGAAAAACGGAGATCATCCAGGAACGGATATAATGCAAATATCAAAAATGGAAAAAAGTTCAGCAGGGAATACAGGCAGATTTCAAAAACGCGGGAAAGCGGTGGAAGCATTATGACATCTCCTTTCTGATCTTATCAAAGCAAAACGATGAGTAAGCACACAGTACATCAGCGGACTTCCGGCGGCTGATCGGGATCAGTGAGCCATCAGACATGGAAAATACCGTACCGGACTGGCCGCACACTTCATAAAAATTAACGATGATCCCTTTGCATGGACTATAGAAATAGGAATAGTGGCACAGAAGCTGTTCAATCTCCTGAAAGGGTACACGCAGAGTGATCGTTTCATCCTTTTTACAATGCAAAGTTACCCGGTGAGAGGCGTAATCTGCGTAAATAATGCTGCGTAAAAGTACTTTTTCCCCATTCGGAAGAAGGACGGTACGTGAAACTTCAAGATTTTGCTGACCGATCCGGTCAAGCATTGCAAGAACCTGTTGCTTCAAAAAAGGTTTGCAAAGATAATAACAGGCATTCACCTCATAACTTTCACTTGCGAATTCATTGCTTGTAGTGGCAAATACAAGGCAGACATTCGGATCCGTTTCCCGTATGACCCGTGCGATCTCGATCCCTGTTAACTGTTCCATATAAATATCAAGAACGATCAGATCGAAAGTATCTGCACTCCAGTGCTGTAAAAAATCTTCTCCATTATGAAATTCTGTAATGACAGAGTCCGTATCTAATGCCTCTGCAAGAAACTGATGCATAATACTTAAATCATTAGGACAGTCGTCAACCAGTGCAATCCTCATGGCAAATTCCTCTTTCGTAAAAATAATCTGACTTCATAATAGATGAATTCCGGATAAAAAACAAGAAACAGCAGCAAAAAAAACCACTTGAGCCAAAAATCAACCGCTTGAGCCGGACAGATTGAAGAAAGCTGTTTTTGCAGATAAAATAGGATTATATGTATTTTTACGAATATATTCAAATAAATTACAGTAAAGGAAAGGATTGGGTATGAAAGAGAAAATTAAGTATGCTGGAGCAATGCTCATCTGTTTTATCGCAGTGTTATTCATACGGATGCCGGTTATGGCAGATGACGGAGTTCCGGCGACAGCATGGCGGGATTATGCGGCAGCAGATTTTGCAGGAGGAAGCGGTACGGAAGCAGATCCATATCAGATCGAAGACGGAGCACAGCTTGCTAAAATTGCAAAAGATGTGGAAGATAATGTAACAGTATATAAAGATGCGTATTTCAGATTGGAAAATGATATCGATCTGTCTGCACACAGATGGAATCCAATCGGCGTATATAAGTGGTATGAGGGCGGAGCAACCGAGGATAGAATGTTTGCCGGTTTTCTGGATGGAAACGGAAAGACGATCACAGGTCTTATTGTAGATGAACGTACAGAAAAAAACAGAGCGGGTCTTTTTGGGCAAATAGCATATACTGGAGCTGCAACGAATGTTGGAGTGAAAGATCTCAACATTGTGGATGCCAGAATTTATGCAACGAATGAAGGAATGGAAAAAAATAGTTCTGCCATTTTAGCCGGATTTGTAATGGCAAATTCTGGTCATACGATCCGTTTTGATGATATTTCCGTATCCGGAACAATTGTAAATACAAAAGTAGGAGATAATTCAATGATGTCAGGCGGACTGTTCGGAGAGGCAAATCGTGTAACGGCAGATCACTGCAGGGCAGACGTTACGATCGAAGGCGGTGATAATACAGGTGGCTTTGTGGGACTGGATGGCAGTTCCACTTATACGAATTGCAAAGTAACCGGAAAAGTCACAGGATTATGGGCAATCGGAGGCTTTGTGGGATATGCATGGGAAGCTGAATCAGCTACAATGAGTACTTACGACAATTGCATTGCAAAAGTTGATGTTGTCGCAAATGAATGGCGCGCCGGAGGATTTGCGGGATACATGCAGAAGGGAAAGTCTTCTTCCTGTGCCGCACTCGGTGATGTGACAAGTTCAGTAACCGGATTCAATCCGAAAGTGGGAGGATTTGCAGGAGAAATCGGAGACAAAAATGTGACAGGTGGTGCGATACTGGAGAAATGCTATGCTGCCGGAAAAGTGACAGCAGCCAGTCCTGACTATAAAGCCGGAGGATTTGTTGGAACACATACAGAAGGCACTTATACAGACTGTTCCTTTGACAGCGAGAAAAATCCTGGCCTGGCAGCATACGGTGAGGGTGACGAAGCTACTGTTCCGGTAGTAGCAGGAACAACGATTGAAGTTTCTGGAAATCTGTGTAAGAATATTTACGGTGGTCATACACTGTCTAAGGTTGATGCGAAAGAGGCAACTCAGACGACAGATGGAAATATAGAGTATTGGATTTGTACAAAGTGTGGCAGTTATTTCAGTGATGCAGGTGGAACGACTGCGATTAAAGCGGCGGATGTTGTGATACCAAAAAAAGCAGCAGAGACTCCGGAGGGAGAAATCAAAACTCCTTATGCAATCACGGAAGGAACAGGAAGCAGCTATGCCCTGCAGAGCGGTAACAGCCTCACAGTCCGGGGAAATGGCGACTTTTCTAAATTTACCGGAATTAAGGTAGATGGTGTGCAGATTGGAGCAGAGAATTATGAAGCTAAGTCCGGATCCACAATTGTTACGTTGAAGTCCTCTTATCTGGACACTCTGACAGCAGGAACACACAGTCTGGAAATTCTGTGGACAGATGGTTCGGCAAGTACTGCGTTTGCAATTCAGCAGAGTGAAAGCCAGAAGCCGGATGATGATGTTAAGGAATTGAATACAAATCAAAATCCTGCAAATCAAAATCCTGCAAATCAAAATCCGCAGTCCGTGCCTCAAAATAATACGGAACAGACAGATTCAATGAAAAATGAATCTCCTAAGACAGGCGAAGACGATAATCTTTTGGTATTGGCAGCATGGTTGTTTTTATTAGGATCCGGTTTTGCCGGTGTTACATACTATCGAAAAAGGAAACATTTATATTAAATTTTATGTAGATGTCAAAAGTAACCCTACATAAAATTCAGATTTTTAACTCCCTTGCCCCTTATTCATGAGGGGCAAGGGAGTTTATCTTTAAAAAACAAGTAAAAAGTGATTCTAATAGATGAAAAAAATTCATTTTAAGTTTTTGCATTGTAAAAGGAGCCTGTTCATTCGTGAATCACTTCATTCAGCAGCAAGTGTTTTGCTGCTGAATGAAAATAACTTACTTTCCGTAATATCTATAAAAAATATCTGCCCAATAAAGTTATTTATATGATATCATGGATACTATAAAGAAAACCTATTTGATACTTTTTCATAGTTTTCAGTTAAATGAAGTAATTAATTAGAGGCGGTACATATTTGCAAATAAGAAAGACGAGCAAATAGCACAAAAATTTCATAAAAACACAATACAAAAAGGAGTCCCTCCATGCAATCATACAACGACCTACAATCACAATTAAAAACAATAGACCATAAAAGTTACCCATTATACAAATCCCTGCGCGGAAGTTACCAGTTCCCCAAATACATATTGTCGATTGACCATGTGCAGGGCGATCCGTTTGCGGCGCCATCGGATGTGAGGGTGACAGTGGATGCGAAGGCAGCCGGATTCCCGGCATTTGCAATGAAAGATAAGCTGACAAGAACCGCGTTGGCGGATGAACTGCTTCGCAATTTTGCGGCAAAAGTGAATCAGTTCAACTTTAAAGCGAAGGGATCCGGGAAAAGCGGGCTGATCTCAGTGACACACTGCGGACAGGAAGTGCTGCAGAGGACAGCATGTGAAATCAGTGAAAAAGAGATCACCGCCAGATTTGCAGTCGGGTTTCCTGCAAATGGAAGAACGATCAATGCAAAAGAACTCGAAAAAATCTTATTTGAATATCTGCCACAGTGCGTGGAGCAGTCTTTTTATTATAAAAATCTGAATGCGCAAAAAGTAAAAGAGGCTGTGGAACTGGCAGAAGATCAGCAGGCAATCCGTGAGAAGCTGCCAGAACTTGGGCTGGCTGCGTTTGTGGCGGATGACTCTGTGCTGCCAAGGGAGAGCGGTATCTCTTCCAAGCCAATGAAGCAGTCTGTAAAATTTGTTTCTCCGGAAACAATGCGCGTAACATTAGAACTGCCACACCGGGGTAAGATTACAGGAATGGGAGTTCCCAAAGGAATCACCCTGATCGTAGGCGGCGGTTATCATGGAAAATCTACGTTTTTAAATGCGTTGGAATTAGGCGTATACAATCATATTGCCGGAGATGGCAGGGAATATGTGATCGCAGACGAAACTGCACAAAAGCTCCGCTCTGAGGATGGAAGATTTATCAAAAATGTAGATATTTCCATGTTTATCAATGATCTTCCAAACGGCAGGGATACGAAGGATTTTTCGACTGCTGATGCGAGTGGAAGCACGTCCCAGGCGGCTGGCATCGTGGAAGCGGTTGAGGCCGGCAGCAGACTGCTTTTGCTGGATGAGGATACTTCTGCAACTAATTTTATGGTGCGGGATGCCTTTATGCAGAAAGTGGTAAGCCCGGACAAAGAGCCGATCACACCGTTTTTATCCAGAGCAGGGGATCTGTATGAAAAAGCAGGAATTTCTACCATTCTGGTTGCGGGAAGTTCGGGAGCATTTTTCCACATTGCAGACACTGTGATCCAGATGGATCAGTACGAACCTGTGGATATCACAGAGAAAGCGAAGGAACTGTGTGGACAATTTCCAATCATGCAGGAGACAGCAAAACCATTTGTTTTACCGGATAGCCACCGTGTCATGGAAAAAGACAGGAATGGAGCGGTAAAATGCAGGGACTACCGGAGCGGAGAAGTGAAAAAAGGCGAGCCGGAGCGCTTGAAGGTAAAGACGCTTGGTGTGGATGGCTTTATGCTTGGAAAACAGAATGTCGACCTGCGCTATATCGAGCAGTTGATCGACAGCGAGCAGACGGCGGCACTGGGACTGCTTTTGAAATATACTGTGGAACATCTGGTGGATGGAAAGCGTACCATTTCAGAAACGGCACAGTGGTTAGAACAAAAGTTAGAGCAGGAAGGAATGGTATTTGCCGCAGAGCATGGCGTTATCTCCGGTGGATACGCAATCCCAAGAATTCAGGAGATTTATTCCTGCCTGAACCGCTATCGGGTGTAAATTGTTGTAAAAATGAAACAGAGTATATTTTTATAAAATTCCTGAATATAGAACAATGTAAAGTATTGTGTAAAGGAGTTTCGCAATCATCGGTTAAGGAAGGAAGTTTATTATGCGTCCCAAAATCACAAAACAGAATATAAAAACGCTGTTGGAAACAAAGTTTATCAAAGTATTTGATCTTCAGTATGCCGAGGGCAGACATTACTATAACGCAACAAGACGGAGCGCAGATGATCTTGTGGCAGTGAAGTCTACGGAAGAATTTCAAAATATGCTTCCAGATGCGGTGAGCTGCATCACGATCTGGAATCCATCCAACGGTGAGCCAAAGCTATTATTGAACCGTGAATTCCGTTACCCGGCAGGACAATTTCTGTTAAGTGTCCCGGCGGGACTGATCGATCCGGCAGATAAAGAGGAAGACGAACCATTGCTTGTGACTGCGAAAAGAGAACTGAAAGAAGAAACCGGAATTGAGGTTTTGGATACAGATGAACTGGAAGTGATCAATCCATGTCTTTTCAGCACACCGGGAATGACGGATGAGAGCAACGCACTTGTGAAAATCGTGTTGAACCGGGATACTCTGACAGGTATGTCACAGGACGGTGCAGAGGGAAGTGAATGTTTTGACGGCTTTTCTTTTCTGACAAAAGAGCAGGCACAGAAAATTTTAAAGGACGGCGTTGATGAGTACGGCATTTTCTATTCCGTGTATACATGGACAGCATTGACCTATTTTGTGGCAGATATGTGGAATCGAAACCCTATTTACAAATGCATAAAAAAATAGGATAATAGCTGTGAAAATAACAACATATTCTTTATAAGAAGAAACAGCATTCCAAGAATGCAAAGCCATTCGAAAGGTATAAAGTATTTTTGGATTGCAAAGCATCGGAAAGATGTTTTAGAAGGTAATACATATGGAAATTGAGAGATTAGGTGAAAATAAGATCAGATGTGCACTGTCTGAAGAAGAAATCCGTGAAATGGGATACAATATTGATGAGATTATTGGAAATACCGAGGTGACGCAGGAGTTTATGCGTGCGGTGGTGGAACTGGTAGAGGAGCAGGGCAATATCAGTATGCAGAATATTTCACCGGTAGTGAAGGCAGAACTTTTGCAGGATCACAGCATGGCGATCACGTTTGGCGGAGATTCCGAGATGAGCTTTAAGAATCTGGTAGACACTGTCGGACAGCTGATGAACCAGCTCGCACCGGAAAAATTATCAGAATTTCGGCAGATGAATAAAGAGGAAAAACAGAGTGCTATCGATGATTTCCTCGAAAAATATAAGGCAAAGCACAGCCAGGATGCAAAAAAGACAGAGACAGAAGATGCAAATGGTACTGAGCAGAAAGAGGACAATGAAATTTTTGAGACATCGGTTCCGTTTAGTCTGGAGTTTTCCAGTCTGGATGAAATGCTGCGATTGATCCGTCTGGCACCATTTACAGAAAAAATGCCTACAAGCAGTCTTTATAAATTCCAGCAAAAATACTATCTTGTGATGGATCTGATCCATTTTTCAAGGGAAGAATTACGGCCATTTGCGTTTACAATTGTAGAATATAACAATTGCCGTTATGCTGAGGTCGGACAAATTGCATTTATAAAAGAACACGGAAAATGTATTGTAGAAAATGAGGCACTGCAAACGCTGATGCAATTGTAAAAAGTGATGAAAATTTTTCAGGCAATAGACAAATGTGCCAAATGTCAGAAAAAATATTGTTACTTTTGCCGATGAATTTCATGCGCTAAAATCTACCATATATGCTATTATAGTTGAGGCGCACGTACGAGATATAGTGCACTGCAAATGAAAATATGTTATGTGGGAGATTGGTTATGAGCAGAGAGCAGCTTTTAGAACTTGAAGATGTGAAGAGAAGTTTACTGGTACAGGCATACCGTATGAAACAGGAGCATCCGCATATGTCGCCGGTTGGAATTGAGATGGAGATGTATTCTGCTTTGATGGCTGAAGTAAAAGAGATTACAACGAGAATCCAGATGAGCGCAGAGGCATAGGTGACAACCAATAAGTTTTTCGGGCAGGCTTTTTCAGAGATGAAAGAACCTGCCTTTATTATGACAGAAAATACGATTTGAGTTTCTGTCAATAGATGATTGAAAAAAGAGGAGAACAACCATGAATTTTGCAGAGAGAAGAAAACAGGTTTTTGAGAAAATGGAGAGACAGTCAGCGCTGATCTTATTTTCCGGTATTGAGAGCCATGTGAGTGCAGATGAATATGCACCATTTGAGGCAGACAGAAACTTTTTTTATCTGACAGGATTAAGAAGAGACCATATGATTCTTTTGATGAAAAAGACATTGAAAGAGGAGCAGGTGATTTTATTTATCGAAGAAGCAGACCCGACACAGGAGCGTTGGTACGGAAGAAAAGTGACAGTGGATGAGGCAAAAGAGATTTCCGGTATCGATAATGTGATGTTTTTAGATTCTTTTGAGGGCGCTGTTGACCGCATGATGGCAAGGGAAGATATTGACAGCCTGTATTTTGACTGTTACAGATATCAGTTTGAGGACATGCCGGATTACAATATGATCAAAGCAAAAGAATTTGCAGAAAAATATCCGGGACATGCAGTGAAAAATATTTCGCAGGTGATCGCAGAACTGCGTATGCAAAAAGACGGGGATGAAGTAGCACTTGTGCGGGAGGCAATCGGCATTACCGATAAAGCATTGCAGTATGTGATGAAACATTTAGAGCCGGGAATGGCAGAATATCAGGCACAGGCTGATTTTGAATACATGATCCGCTATAACGGAGCGGAGGGAACTGCATTCCCTACCATCGCAGGAAGCGGTGCAAACGGAACCATGCTTCACTACGACACAAACCTTGACATTTGTGAGGATGGTTCTTTACTGCTGATGGATCTCGGGGCAAAATACCGCGGATACTGCGCAGATATCACAAGAACTTATCCGGTAAACGGAACATACACAGAGCGCCAGAGACAGGTTTACGACATTGTCTTAGCTGCAAACCGTGAGGTTGCAAAGACTGCAAAACCGGGCATGACGTTAAAAGAGTTAAATGAGATTGCAAAGAAAGTGCTTGCAGCAGGCTGCATGAAACTCGGTCTGATCGAAAAAGAGGACGAGATCGATACTTATTATATGCATGGCGTATCCCATCATCTTGGAATCGATGTGCATGATGTCACAGCGGCTTGCAATGACACATTACAACCGGGTGCCATCATTACTGATGAACCGGGACTCTACATTGACGAATGGGAGATTGGAATCCGTATTGAGGATGATCTTCTGATCACAGAGAACGGCTGTGAGTGTCTCTCAGAGGCAATTATCCGTGATCCGGACGAGATTGAGGCATTTATGAAAGACAGATAGAAATGAGGCAGAAATGAGTTGACCATTTCCGGTCACGATTATATAATAGCAATGGAAATTTTTTAGGAGGTGACATTCATGGACAGTTGTGATAGTGCGGGGCGAAAGAACAAAACCGATGGATTTTCTGAATGCTTTGGCACAGGGCAGATGTCTGTGGGCGTCTGACCTCTGTGATAATAGAATATGCCTTCTGAAACCACCGGTTTACATGCCTATACAATAGAGTGCACGCTTCGCGGACAATCTATTGTCATGAACTATAACAGCAGGAACTTACGCATGCTGCTTGGAAGTAAAGCGGTGGTTTTTTATGCCCTTTTTTCAGGGAGAACAGGAGGCAGAAATGCAAAAAGAAGTATTAAAAGAACCGACTTATGTAGAAGAATTATTAACATTATTCCGAAGCAATCTTGGAAAAGAAGAACTGCTCGAAAAAATCTCCGATTATCATGAGAGCGACATTGCGGATGCAATGGAGCAGATGACACCGGAGGAAAGAAAAAAACTCTATCCATTGCTTGGAGAGGAGTATATTGCGGAAATCCTTTCCTATACCGAGGATGCGGCAGAGTATTTGCAGGAGATCAATCTGGAAAATGCCGCCAGGGTCATTTCGGAGATGGATTCCGATGATGCGGTCGATGTTCTGGAGAATCTGGATGCGGACACTAAGACCAGGATCGTTGATCTGCTGGATGATGATGCGGAAAAAGATGTCAAACTGATTTTATCTTATGAAGATGATGAGATCGGTAGCAAAATGACAACGAATTTTATCGTCATAGGAAAGAATCTGAACATCCGTCAGGCTACGCATGAGCTGATCCGTCAGGCGGGAGAGAACGATAATATCTCAACGATCTATGTAGTAGATGAAAATGAGCAGTATTATGGAGCAATCGACTTAAAAGACCTGATCGTGGCAAGAGATTATCAGGATCTAGACAATCTGATCTCGACTTCCTATCCGTATGTGGGAGCACATGAGAAAATCAGTGAGTGTATCGAACGGTTAAAAGACTACGCAGAGGATTCCATTCCGGTATTGTCAGAGGAAGGAAAAATCTTAGGAGTCATCACAGCTTACGACATCGTGGAAGCCGTGGATGAAGAGATGGGAGAGGACTATGCGAAGTTAGCCGGTCTTACTGCAGAAGAAGATTTGGAGGAGACAACGTTTCAGAGTATGAAAAAACGTCTCCCGTGGCTGATCATCCTGCTGTTTTTGGGAATGGTGGTATCTTCGGTTGTCGGAATTTTTGAGACGGTCGTTGCAGTGATCCCGATTGTGATGTGTTTCCAGTCATTGATCTTAGATATGGCAGGAAATGTCGGAACCCAGTCGCTGGCGGTGACGATCCGTGTGCTGATGGATGAGAATTTAAACCGGAAAGATAAGTTTGGACTGATTTTGAAAGAGATGCGCATTGGTTTTGCAAATGGACTGTTTCTTGGAATTATGGCATTTGTATTTATCGGACTCTATGTGTGTTTCATAAAAGGAAATGCGCTTTCCTATTCGTTTTTGATCTCAGGCTGTGTGGGAGTTTCCTTAATGCTTGCGATGGTGATCTCGAGCCTTGTCGGAACAACGATCCCACTGCTTTTCCATAAGATCAAAGTCGATCCGGCAGTCGCGTCAGGACCATTAATTACGACAGTCAACGATTTGGTAGCAGTGGTTACTTATTATGGACTGGTCTGGCTGTTTATGATCGAATTATTGAAGATTTAACATTTTGTATAGGTAATCTTTACCTTTTCTTTAGAATAATCCATGTGTATTTTAAGAATGAACCGTTATACTCGTTAACAGTAAAAATGTTACAGAGTATAGCGGAGGTCATTCCAAATGAAATATATCACATTTACAATCCCATGTTACAATTCAGAAAATTATATGCGAAGATGTGTGGATTCACTTTTGGTGGGCGGCGAGGATGTCGAGATCCTCATTATTGACGATGGTTCTTCCGACCGGACAGGTGCGATCGCAGATGAATACGAAATGCTTTATCCAAACATTGTAAAAGCGGTGCATAAGCCAAACGGCGGTCATGGTTCCGGTGTGAACAAAGGGCTGGAGCTGGCGCATGGACTTTATTATAAAGTCGTGGATTCCGACGATTGGTTCGACCGTGATGCTTATCTGAAAATGTTAGATAAAATAAAAAGTTTTGAAGTCGCACAGTTCCCGGATCTGATCATCTGTAATTATGTGTACGATCATCTGGATGAGGGAATCCAGAAACCGATGAATTACAGAAATGTATTTCCAACTGAAAAAATGTGCAACTGGAACACAATCGGACATTTTCATCCATCGCAGTATTTGATTATGCATGCACTTATGTTTCAGACGAAAGTATTGAGACAGTCGGGGGTAAAACTGCCGGAGCACACGTTTTATGTGGATAACCTGTTTTCCTATCAGCCGCTTCCGTATGCGAAGAATCTCTACTACATGGATATTGACCTGTATCATTACTACCTTGGAAGGGAAGATCAGTCGGTCAACGAGAAAGTCCTGATGAAGCGTATCGACCAGCAGATCCGCGTGACAGAGCTTGTTGCAAAAAGTGTGGATTTAAGAGAAGTGAAAAAAATGTATCCAAAACTGGCCGTTTACATGATGCGCAATATTTCAATCATGTTGTCCATTTCTTCAATCCATCTTCTTCTGATCAAAACAGAGGAGGCGTTCCAGAAACGTAAAAGGATGTGGGAGCAGGTGAAGGATTATGACAGGATGCTTTATTACCGGTTAAGATGTTCTACCTTAAGCGGTCTTACTTATCTGCCGGGAAGATTAGGTGGAAAAATCACAGTCGGCGGCTACCGCATGGCAAGAAAAATTTATCAGTTCCAGTGATAAGAAAAAAGTACAGAGGAATAAAGATATGGCACAGATTTATATTGCATTTGTAGATACACCGGGATTTTTTGCCGGAATGATACGGCAGGTCATCAAACAGAAGTACATTCATGTGGTTCTTTCGATGGATGCGGAACTTGAGGAGGCATACAGTGTGGGACGCAGAAATCCTGCGGTTCCGCTGTTTGCCGGATTTGAAAAAGAGGATAAAAGAAAAATCTTAACGGTGTTTCCAACGGCTGATTATATGGTGTGTAGTATTGAGTGTTCGCTTGTACAAAAGGAGGCAATCCGTCAGGAACTGCATCTGGCTATGCAGGAAAGATTTCATTATCATTATGCAGTTGCAGGATTACTATTTATTTTGTGGAACATTCCATTTTACCAGGAAAACCATTACACCTGTTCTTCCTACGTGGCACGGGTATTAGAGAAGTACGGCGTCTGTCATTGGGAAAAACATTTTTCCCTTGTGACACCAAAGGATTTCATGGAAAAATTTGGACGGAAACGGATTTTTGAAGGAAGTTTGAGAGAATTAGTGGAAATGTCTGTGCAGGAAGAAACGGTTTGTGCTGTTGAAAAAATTGCGTAACAGTTCTGTCCAAAAAAGAGGAAAGGTGGCTACGTGGATATGAAAAAGAAAATCTTGCAGACAGTCTTGTTTCTTGGGATTATGTTTTTGACTTTTTATACGTTACTCCATGGACAGAATCTGTCAGAAATTTATCAGGCAGTAAAAAATATGTCAGTTCCGTACCTGATTGCAGCGGCAGGACTGGCGTTATTTTTTGTCTGCGCAGAGGGCAGCATGATCTGGTATCTGCTCACATCCATGCGAAAAAAAACAGACAGTCAGACAACCGTTCTCTGTGTTGTTGGAAAAGAAAAGGTATGTTCTCTGTGGCGTTGTATCCAATATTCGTTTATTGGATTTTTTTATTCGGGCATCACACCATCCGCAACAGGTGGGCAGCCGGTGCAGCTTTATTATATGAACAAAGATGGAAACAAAGGTTCTGACTGTACCATAGTGCTTATGACGGTGGCAGTAATTTATAAAATTGTGTTGGTAGTTTTAGGTGCCGGAATGTTACTTTTTTGCGGCGGCGCATTGAAAACAGAGCTGCAGTCCTTTTTTCCATTATATTTGCTGGGGCTTGCGCTGAACACGGTTGCCGTTGCAGTTGTACTTGCCGCAATGCTTTTTCCACAGTGGATGATTGTCGTTTGGGCGTGGGTGGAAAAGCAGTTTATCCGGCTCGACATCTGGAAAGCAAATCCACAGCGCATGGATAAGGTGCAGACATTTACGGGAAACTATAGAAATGCCGTGGATTGGCTGAAGCAGCATCCGGGAAAATTAATAGTGGTCATCGCCGTGACGTTTTTGCAGAGGTGTAGTGTATTTCTGCTTACTTATATGGTATATCTCGGACTTGGACAGGCGGGGACTTCCATACAGGAGGTAGTTCTATTACAGGCATCGGTCTACATTGCGGTGGATATGCTTCCGCTGCCGGGAGCGCAGGGAATCACCGAACTGATGTATCGGTCAGTCTTTGCACCGGTATTTTCTAAGGGCAGTCTGATCCCATCCATGCTGATCAGCAGGGGACTGAACTTCTATTTTCTTTTGTTGGCAGGAGCCGGGGTTACGGCTGCAAACCATTTTCTTGTAAAAAAGAAGATTTAAACTCTATTTGCAGGACACGGAGCAGCTCTTATGGCGGAAAAATAAAGATTTGGTAAAGAAAGTATAAAAGATTCGGGAATATATTTTTTTCAAAAAAAGAATGTGTTAAAATAGAAAGCAATTTATGGAAAATAATCTATGGAAAAGTTTTTTTGATCGAGAGGAAAAAGAGAAGTTATGAGCAATTTCAGGACAAAATATTTAAAAATTGCATGCAATCTGCTTTGGGCAGTGTTTTTATTGATTTTTGCGTTCACATTACTTCCAAAATTGCTGATCTATTTTATGCCGTTTGTGGTGGGAATGATTTTTGCGATGATCGCAAATCCGATGGTGAAGTTTCTGGAGAAACGGATCAAAATTAACCGGAAATATGGTTCGGTCATCATGATCGTGCTGGTCATCGGACTGGTAGTGCTGGCCTGCTATGGCGCAGGGGCAGTCCTTGCGAAAGGAATCGGAGCATTTATGGCGTATCTGCCAACGATGTCTGCCAATGCCGGAACCGAATTTTCCGAGGCAATCAATCAGCTGCAGCAGCTGCTGGAAAAACTGCCATTTACGCAGAATGTGGATTTAAGCGCCATAGGAACTGCGATTCAGGATTTTTTGACAAATTTTGTGTCCAGCTCAGATTCTGCAACGCTTGGGGCAATCGGAGAATTTGCCAAAAGCCTGCCGGATATGATTGTTGGCATAGTCGTAGGACTGCTTGCAGCATATTTTTTTATTGCAGATAAAGACAAACTGATCACCGGGGTGGAGAAACATTTATCTGCCGGATTCCTTGCAAAAACAGAACGCATCTATAAACAGCTTGTGCATGCGGTAGGAGGCTATTTTAAAGCACAGTTTAAGATCATGGGCGTTATTTATGTCATTCTTCTGATCGGTCTTTTGATCCTCCGGGTAGATTTTGCATGGCTGATCGCCTTTGGCATTGCGTTTCTGGATATGCTTCCGGTGTTTGGTACGGGAACAGTGCTCTGTCCGTGGGCGGTTATCAAACTTTTTACCGGAGATTACAAGATGGCGGTCGGTATGATCGTTTTATATGTGGTCTCTCTTGTCGTGCATCAAATCGTACAGCCGAAGCTGATCGGCGATTCCGTAGGACTTGATCCGTTTGCATCGCTATTATTCATGTTCATCGGTTACAGGGTGGGCAGTGTTGTGGGGATGATCCTTGCTATCCCGATCGGTATGATCCTGATCAATCTGTACGAGGCGGGCGCATTCGATACACTGGTCTGGTGCGTTCGGGAAGTCGTGAATGATTTCAATAACTTCCGCAAGGTTGGCGGAGAGAAGAAATAAGGGCACTCTGCCATGTGGAACTGGTAGCTGCGAGAGGAAATCTCATCGATTCGCCGAAAGAAATGATATGTTTATACATTTTTCGTCCTTAAAAGTGCTACGTAAATACATATTTACGTCCTTAATAATGTTGACACCAGCAGGGTACAATTTTATAATGCAGATATATGGAAATAATTTAATGGATGCTTATAGAATATAGGAGTTGGAGGAAGGCTCATGGAACGATTTGCATTATCACGAATGAAAGAATGGAAAGAAAATGAAAATAGAAAACCATTGATTATCCGCGGGGCAAGACAGGTCGGAAAAACATGGATCATGAAGACATTTGGTCAACAGTATTTTGAGAAGACAGCCTATGTTAATTTTGATAATAATGCCCGTATGAAACAGGTATTCGAAGGAGATTTAGACATTGAAAGACTGGTTTTATCGATCAGTGCTGAGACAGGAGTTTCTATTGAGGCAGAGAATACGCTGATCATTTTCGACGAAGTTCAGGAAGTACCAAAAGCACTTACATCATTAAAGTATTTTTATGAAAATGCACCTCAGTATGCAATTGTTGCAGCAGAATCACTTCTTGGAGTTGCATTACACCAGGGTACGTCATTTCCAGTTGGGAAGGTAGATTTTCTTGATTTGTATCCGCTTAATTTCAGGGAATTTTTGTGCGCAATGGGAGAGAAACAATTTGTTTCCATGTTAGACAGTTGTGATACGCAGATGGTAACAGTGTTCAAAACAAAATATATAGAACGTTTAAGGGAATACTATTTTGTAGGTGGGATGCCAGAGGTGGTAAAAGATTTTTCGGAAAAAAAGGATTATAATCGTGTTCGTGCGATTCAGAAAAATCTTATTAACTATTATCAGCAGGATTTTTCAAAACATGCTGAAATAAAGCTTGTTCCAAGACTGAATCTTGTGTGGAATTCGATTCCGATGCAGCTTGCAAAAGAGAATAAAAAATATATTTATGGACAGGTACGCGAGGGGAGCAGGGCAAAGGATTTTGAGCTGGCTATTCAATGGTTATTGGATTGTGGATTGATTCATAAAGTACAGCGGATTCAAAAACCGGATCTTCCATTGAAAGCATATATTGATTTTGATGCTTTTAAGCTTTTTTTAGTGGATATTGGATTGCTCATAGCGATGACAGATCTGGATGCAAAAGTGATTATAGAAGGAAATAAGATTTTTACTGAATTTAAGGGAGCACTGACAGAGCAGTATATATTGCAGCAGTTAATATCAGATGTCGGAGTGATACCTTACTATTATTCAACGCAAAATTCCAAGGGAGAGATTGATTTTTTAGTTCAGGGAAAAACATCTGTTATTCCAATTGAAGTAAAGGCGGAAGAAAATCTGAAAGCAAAGAGTTTGAAAGCTTTTTGTGAAAAGTATCAACCATCTTATGCAGTCCGAACATCAATGTCGGATTATAGAGAGCAGGATTGGATGACGAATATTCCTCTTTATGCAGTAAAGTGGATTAAAAATTATGTCAACCAATAAAATAAAAAGAAGATAAAAACCAGGACACATACCAGATAATGCGTAATAGCATCAGAGGTATGTGTCCTTTTTTAGGTAAATATAGTTTTTACAGTAATTCCATATTAATGGATTTTTCCGTAAATCCGTAATTACAGTACATCTCGTAGGCAGCTTTATTTTTTGCATTCACCTGAAGTTCAATGCCGTCAAGATTTTTTTCTGCTTTTATCTCTTTTACTTTTTCAAAGAAAAGATGTCCGACACCCATGCCGCGGTAAGGTTCGTCAACCGCCATTGTGTCGATAAAAACAATGTCCCGTGTCACCTGTGCAGGAGATTCAATATGCCGGAAGATAAGTTCTAAAATTCCGATCACATTTCCTTCATTTTCTGCAATATAGAAAGTATCGCCTTTTACGATTTCCTCAAATACTGCCTTTGGCAGAAGCGCATCATTGGGTTTGTAAATATCGGGACGCCAGTTTATATGAAGTGCCTGCCCCTGATTTAAGATGCGGACGACGGAGTCATAGTCGCTCATTTGTGCATTTCTTATGATACAGTTCATTATTTTACGATTACTTTCACAAATTTCTTTTTACCACGTTTTACAACAAGTCCATCTGCGCCGAAGGAATCTGCATTGTAAGCGGTCCTGATATCGGTTACTTTCTCGTCTGCAACTGAGACACCGCCCTGTTCTACGGCACGTCTTGCGTCGGAACGGGATGGAGCGAGCTCTGTTTTTACGAGAAGAGACAGGATATCCATATCGCCGTCTGCAAAATCAGCAGAGGATAACTCTACCGTTGGCATATGTGCGGAATCTCCGCCACCGGCAAAAAGTGCGTGGGAAGCTTCTCTTGCTTTGTTTGCCTCCTCTTCCCCGTGAACTAATTTGGTCAGTTCGAATGCAAGGATTTCTTTTGCCTGATTGAGCTGTGCACCTTCCCAGCTTTCCATTGCATCGATCTCCTCTAATGGAAGGAAAGTCAGCATACGGATGCATTTTAATACGTCAGAGTCTGCAACGTTTCTCCAGTACTGGAAGAAGTCGAATGGAGAAGTTTTCTCAGGATCAAGCCATACTGCGCCGGACTGTGTTTTTCCCATCTTTTTGCCTTCGGAATTTAAAAGAAGGTTGATAGTCATAGCGTAAGCGTCTTTTCCGAGTTTACGGCGGATCAGCTCAGTACCTCCTAACATGTTGCTCCACTGGTCATCGCCGCCGAACTCCATGTTGCAGCCGTATTTCTGGTATAAGGTGTAGAAATCGTAGCTCTGCATGATCATGTAGTTGAATTCAAGGAAACTTAAGCCTTTCTCCATACGCTGTTTGTAGCACTCAGCAGTGAGCATACGGTTTACAGAGAAATGAGCGCCAACTTCACGGAGAACATCAATGTAATTTAAGTCCATCAGCCAGTCAGCGTTATTTACCATCAATGCTTTTCCTTCGGAAAAATCGATAAAACGGCTCATCTGTTTCTTGAAGCAGTCACAGTTGTGCTGGATCGTTTCCGGTGTCATCATCTGACGCATGTCGGTACGTCCGGACGGGTCACCGATCATTGCGGTACCGCCACCGATTAAAGCGATTGGTTTGTTTCCTGCCATCTGGAGACGTTTCATCAGGCAAAGTGCCATGAAATGTCCTACGTGAAGGCTATCTGCTGTCGGATCAAATCCGATATAAAAAGTTGCTTTTCCGTTGTTGATCAAATCTTTGATCTCTTCTTCGTCTGTTACCTGCGCGATAAGACCGCGGGCAACTAATTCGTCGTATAATGTCATTTTATTAGGTTCCTTTCTTTTTTTGAGTGAACGATTAAAATCCGCAGTGCCCACTCGAGAGCGAAGCTCTCTCGTTCGCGGGCTTCGCCCTATCGTCTAAGAAAATCACAAAATGCATTGTGCAAGCACAGCATTTTGTTCTTTCCTCAGACGGCACTGCTCATTTAATACGCGCAAAAACCCCCGTCCTAATAAAAGGACGAGGGTTAAACTCGTGTTACCACCTTAATTCATAAGCAGCTCACACTGCTTACCTTCGTGAGTGTCCGACAACACTCCGGCGCGGTTAACGTGCGCCACTACGTCACAGCCTACTATTGCAAGATTATCAAATATCAAAAACAAATTCGGTGTGAAGCTCGGGGATGTATTCGAATTAAGATTCCGATGCGCCTCTCATCAGCCAGCAGCTTTCTGTATCTTCCGCTTAACTGTACTTCTTCCCGTCAAAGCCTGTGTTCTGCTTCAATTAACGCTATTATAAGCACGAAAAAATGATTTGTCAAGTGAAATAATCTCTGTCCAGCGATGAGGAATAATAATATTTATTCCTCATCGCTGACAACAGAATAAAGCACTTGAGAATATTGAAAAGTTCGCTTGAAATCAAGGTTTACAGACATTTTTCTTCAAAGAAAAGGTATCGCAGAATACCGCAAAATATCGTAACAGATTTTTAGAATGGAGTAAATTTGGAGTAAAAGTTGAAAGAAAATGGAGTAAATATTTCAAAGATGTAATGAGAAATGGCGTAGGTAGTGGTAACATTATCTACGTCATTTTTAAAAATTAAAAAAATGTGTAACGAAAAATATATGTAAAGTACATATAGATAAAGGAGGGTAGAGTATGGAAGAAATGGTAGAAATCTATCGAAAATATATGCCACAAGTATATAATTTTTTATTTAGCCTTTGTCATGATGCTCATTTAAGCGAAGAACTCACACAAGAAACTTTTTTTCAAGCGCTAAAATCTATTGATAGTTTTCGTGGTGACTGTAAGATATATGTATGGTTATGTTCGATTGCAAAACATTTATGGTATAAAGAGCTAAAGAAAAAAGATAGAGAAGTAGTGGCAGAATATGTAGAAGAAACTACTTGTCAGAAAATTACAGAAAATTCGGCAATACAGAAAATGGAAGTAATAGAGTTGTATAAAAAACTTCATTTGTTGGAGGAGCCGGTGCGAGAAGTTATGTATTTGAGATTAAATGGCGATTTTACATTTAAAGAAATTGGAGAAATTATGGGTAAAGATGAAAATTGGGCAAGAGTGACTTTTTATCGTGGAAAGCAAAGAATAAGAAAGGAGAGTAACCATGAAATGTGAAATAATTAGAGATTTGTTACCTTTATATATTGATGGGTTGACAAGTAAAGAAAGTAATCAAGAAATCGAAAAACACTTGAAAAATTGTGAAGAATGTCAAAAATACTATCAAGAAATGACAGGGGACATTGATAATTTTTCAGTGATAACAAATGAAGAAATTGAAGATGTAAATTTAATTAAGAAAATCAAGAAAAAAAATAGAAAAAAAGCATTAGGCATATTCGTTGGAGCGTTTGTTTTGTCGGGAGTTCTTATGGGAGTTGGTTTTCATTGGACACATGGCGTAGCAATGTATGAAAATGTTATTTTAAATTATGGGGTTCAAGGAGATACGGCTTATCTTACACTGCAAGGGAAACCAGGATATGAGTTGAATTTTTCGGGGGCAACGGATCAGAACAAATCTAGTTTGAAAGTTATGTATGCTCGAAATATATGGGGACATGATGAAAATGTAGTTCGCTTAGAAGGGGAGAGTAATAGAAGTGGAGAACCACCTCAGTGGATACTAGAATTTAAAGACAGAATCGTTGTGATTGAAAATGGAGAATTGGTAGATGAGAAAATAAAATAAGGTGTGTAGTGAGGTCAAGGAACAAGGCGTAGCCGATACGCCTTGTTCCATGACAGAACGGAAATTCTCACATTTGAAACTTCATCTCTATAATAATAAAACAACACAGTCGCAGCTTCCCAATACAAGAGAAGTACTTTCTCTGTTTCTGGTTAAAATTACATCCGCAGTTTTTCCATTGGTGAGAAGCACCCGGTCAGCCGGTTTTTCAAGCGGCAGTGTCACGGTATCTGTGCCGAAATTTCCGGCAACCAGAATGCGTTGTCCGGTTTCTTCATTGGTGCGGTAGTAAGCAAACATATGGTCAACATCTTCATAAGCAGCGGCAAACGTTCCGTAAGTGAAAGTTTCCACGTATTCCGGTGCTTTGCGGAGTGCGATCAGTTCTTTGTAAAAAGAAAGAACTGAATCTGACCGGTTCATCTGGTCAGCTACATTGATCTTTGTATAGTTTGGATTCTCTGCAAGCCAGGGTGTCCCGGTGGTGAAACCGCCGTGCAAAGAACTGTCCCACTGCATAGGTGTTCTTGCATTGTCGCGGCTGTTTTCATAGCAGGCGTGAAGTGCTGCCTCTTTTGAACATCCGGCATTTAAAGCAGCCTGATACTGGTCTTTGGTGCTGATGTCATCATATTCGGAAATATCGTTTCGGACACAGTTTGTCATTCCGATTTCCTGCCCCTGATAGATAAACGGAATTCCGCGCAGTAAAAAGTAAGTGGCCGCAAGCATTTTTACACCGGCCTCATTTCTGGCGTGTGCAGGCAGATAATGTGTAGCACCTCGTGGCTCATCATGGTTTTCGATAATATTTGCCTCAAAGCCAACGGTAAGGTCAGCTTTCTGGGTGTCAAAAAGCGCAGTGCGCCACCGGTTGAAATCAAGGGCAGGAGCATCATACCAGCCGTGTTCCCCATAGGAGAGCACATGGGCGGAAAAGTCAAATTTTGTGGAAAAATGACCGTCCTCACCGATAAATTCACGCAGTTCATCCTCTTTTAAATGAAATACTTCGCCGACCGTAAAAGCGTCGTATTTGTCAAATGTTTCATGTTTCATTTCCTCTAAAAATGTGCCGATCCCATGCGCGGAAGCTAACATTTTATCGCAGGAGACAAGTCCGTCATCGCCGTCCGCCGGGAAGGATGGAAAATCAAGATTTTTCTTGATATTGATGATGGCATCGATACGGAAACCGGAAATGCCTTTTTCAAACCACCAGTTGATCATCTCATAGATTTTTTTGCGGACGACCGGGTTCTCCCAGTTTAAATCGGGCTGTTCCTTAGCGAAGGTGTGGAGATAATATTTATTTGTGCCGGGAACTTTTGTCCATGCAGATCCACCAAAATAGGAGCGGTAATTGCTTGGTGCCTTGCCGTCTTTTCCTTCGCGGAAATAGAAGTAGCCGGCGTAAGGACCGTCCGGGTCGGCGAGTGCTTTCTGAAACCATTCGTGTTTGTCGGAACAGTGATTGACGACGAGATCCATGATCAGATGCATACCGCGTTTTTTCATTTCGGCGACAAGGGTGTCAAAATCATCCATTGTTCCAAACTGTTCTGCAATTTTATAGTAATCGGAAATGTCATATCCCTGATCGACAAAAGGGGATTCGTAAACCGGGGAGAGCCAGATGATGTCGATTCCGAGTTCTTTTAAATAGTCCAGCTTTGAGATGATTCCCTTTAAGTCGCCAATCCCATCTCCGTTTGTATCCAAAAAACTTTTTGGGTAAATCTGATAAGCTACTTTATCATGCCACCATTTTCTTTTCATAAATTCTCCTTTTCTTTCATTTGATTTTGGGGTGCGAAACTCATTTTTTGGTTTATTAAAATTGTTCAAAATTAACAGAATTTTTGAAAACACGCTTTCGCTACGTGTCGCTGGTAACGGTACTAAGAAGCCAGTCACGACTAATGTCGTGCCTACCTTCTAAGTGCCAATCGAACTTGTTCGATTTCTGCTCATCCAGTGTTTTCTCAAGCTTTTGTTAATTTTTCACAATTAAATTTACATTTCTTTGAGTTTCGCAATCTCTGCACTTGATTGTATGATACTGTTATAATAGAATATAGAAAAGAAAAAATCTTGCATAAATATAAGGCATTATTGCACAAAACTGCTATACAAATGTGGATTAAGACAGCCTGGAAGGCGTTTTGCAACCTGTTTCAATGATGTTAAAGAGGAATCAATACAATGAAAGAAAAAATAACTTTATCCTTAGACCAGCATGAGAACGCCAGACACGGCGAAGAAATTTTTCCGCTGCAAAAATATGTGACGCCGTTATGGAAAGAGTATCCTTATGTCACGGCGCACTGGCATGAGGAGGCAGAATTTACACGGATTGGGAAGGGAAGCTGCACATATCAGATCCATCTTGAAACTTATGATGTGGAAGAGGGAGATCTGATTTTTATTCCGCCTGCGGTGCTGCATGCGATTTCCAATGAAAAAGAGGAGCGCATGCAGTCGGAAACGTATGTGTTTCATATGGATTTTCTTGGTGCAAAGGCTGCGGATATCTGTGCCATCCGGTATTTGAATCCACTGATGAACCAGAAATTGATCCCGCCGTTTGTAATCAAAAAAGGACATCCGCTTTACGAAAAGGCAGCAGATCTGTTTGAGGATATAAACACGGAGTATGACAAAAAAACACCCGGATACGAGATTGCTATCAAGTCATATCTGTTGCAGTTTGTGGCGGCTTTGATTCCATATTGTACCCGGAATACAGAGGCAGATGCGATTTTGACAGAACATGCGAAAAAGTTAAAAGAAGTTTTAAGTTATATCGATGCACACTATATGGAGGAACTGACGATTTCAGGACTTGCCGGAATCTGTTTTTTCAGTGAGTATTATTTTATGCGTTTTTTCAAAAAATACATGGGAATGTCATGCGTGCAGTACATCAAAAATGTGCGTCTGGAGCGCGCGGCAGACCAGTTTGAAAATGGGGAGACAAATACGCTCGAGGTGGCGCTCGCCTGTGGATTTTCGAATTTGTCTTATTTCCATCGGGAGTTTAAAAAGAAATATGGAATGACGCCAAAAAGATTTATCAGTCTGTCTGCCCGGGCAGCAGATTTTCACGAAATAGTGAATAATTACCATTTTTATGACTCATAATATCATCGTGAAAAAAATGTGCGGGTTTTAAAATCCGTCGGAAAGAGGTAGAAAGATGATATTGAGCGAAAAAGAGACAACCGTGATCAAAGACTTACAGACACAGGAGCAGTGCTGCGTGGAAAAATACGAGAGATACAGTAAACTTGCCAAAGATCAGGTGCTCATTGACCTGTTCACAGATCTGCATGGAAAAGAGCAGAAGCATTTAGAATCCCTGACACAGGTGCTGTCTGGAAAAGTTCCTTCCTGCGACTGCAACGACAGTGATGGAAAAGATTATAACCCGGCTGCTACCTACAGCATGGCACCTTCCGAAGATAAGAAAACGGACTGTTTCCTTGCAACAGACTGTATCGGAACAGAAAAACTTGTTTCTTCCACTTACAATACGGAAGTGTTTGCATTCGGTGATCCGGGTGTCAGAAAACTTTTGGCAGACATTCAGATCGAAGAACAGAACCATGCGGAGATGCTTTATAAATATAAAACAGTCAACAGCATGGCGTAGCCCGGAGTTTAGGTTATGAGTCTGCCGTCAATCTATGTTACGAGCGGCAGAACCCAAAGGTTAAACTGTGGGATGGATAAAAAATGAGGGAAAAGTGGAAAAGAGCAGTGCTGCTATTGGGCTGCATGGCGCTTGTCTTTTCGGGTTGAGGAAAAACAGGTGATGTGAAAGAGTCAGGTGCAGTGGAACCTGTAAATGAGGATGCGCAGAAATTCTGGTATATGTACTGATCACTGCACTGATCGAGGCAGCGCGGATTGCATTCTCCATTTTCCCGGTTATCATCGTTTATTTGTTCCTGTCACGCTATATCGTGCAGGGAATTGCACTTGGAAGTGTGAAAGGATAGGAAAAATTATATTTTATTCAGATAAGAGGCGGGAAGCTTTTGAGAAATCTCAAAGGTTTCCTGTTTTTTTGTATAAAAACGTTTTTGCTGAATAAAATATGTGCTACAATGGGTGCAGGAGAGAGGAAGAAGGGAGCCTGCGGCATGATCTATTTCGCAATCACAGCGGCAGTTTTTACGCTTGATTTTTTCTTAAAAAAATATATTGATAAAAAATACGCCAGAAAAGTAAAAAATCCACGTCTCGGTGGAAGAATCTGCATAGAGAAGTTCTACAACAAAGGTGCAACGTTAAATCTTCTCGCAAAACACCCGAAAGCCATGACTGTGATACACAGTGTCATTATGGTTTTTGTGGCAGTCATTTATTATTTTGCAATGCGGATGACTGGAAAAGAACTCACAAAAACGGGACTTGCCATGTTAGCCGGCGGCGGACTGAGCAATTTGTATGACCGCTATACAAAGCATCATGTTGTGGATTATGTGCGGTTTCAGACCGGACCGAAATGGTTTCGGAGGATTATTTTTAATGTGTCTGATTTCTTTATTTTTATAGGGGCAGTGCTTGCAGTCATCGGAAGCGAAGTGTAATATTAAGATAATCTCAAACCATAGATTTATAAAACAATTACCGGGAAGGATATGATTTTTGCCATGACAAAAGAACAGTATATCAAAATTACAGAACCGCTTCGGAGCAATCAGGAACGGGCGAAGCGTGTGACGAGTCTGAATCATATGCTGACAGCACTGGTATTCTGCGTGTATCCGCTCTATCTTTTCATGCTGTTTACGGACAAAAATCCGTGGCTCTGGCGGGCGATACTCGTTCCGGCAGTGTCCTTCGTGGGACTTTCCGTTGTCCGGAAAATCATCAATGCGCCAAGACCGTATGAAAAATTTGACATGCCGCCGGTACTGGAAAAAGACACAAAAGGAAAATCATTTCCAAGCCGGCATGTATTTTCTGTTTTTATTATTGCGATGACGATTTTTTATGAGCATCCGGGAGCAGGGGTACTGCTCGGAATCATTGGTTTGCTTCTGGGCATTGTGCGCGTGCTGGTCGGAGTGCATGAGCCAAAGGATATCATTGTGGGCGCGCTGGCAGGAATCGTCTGCGGTATTGTAGGATATTATGTTATATGATAATCTTAGTTACGGCTGTGCATAACGCTTCCGGTATTCCCTCGGGGTCTGCTGGAAGCGTTTTTTGAACGACCGGTTAAAATAGGAAAGATTATCAAATCCCACTTCCGCTGCGATATCTAAAATCGAAGAATCGGAGGAAATCAAAAGTCTGGAAGCCATCGTCAGCCGGTATTCATTCAGATAGTCGATAAAGGACGTTCCCATCGTATTTTTAAAATATTTCATAAAATGTGACTGGCTTAAGCTGACTTCTTTTGCCACATCTTCGATCGTAATTTTTTCCATGTAATTATTTTCCACAAATTTTAAGATCAATTTCATTTTTTCCAGGGACTTGTAATCTTTTTTCTGGGCATTTCTGGAACTGCACTTATTGAAGAGAATATAAAACAGCATGAAAAGCTGGCTTTTGATGAAAAGCTGGTAAGCTGGCGGATTAGTTTTGCTGATCTCATCATTTGCATCGACGCAGGCGGAAATCTCTCCATAATAGGGATCACCGGGCTGATAGAGCACCGGAACCGTGAGTGTTCCGTCCATCAGTGGGGAAAAATAGTCGGTGCTGCAGGTGTCGGTCTGCTTGGATAAAAGAATCTGCGGATGAAAAATAATGTTTTCATATTCCATGCTTTTATTTTCGTATTGTTCGATCGAGTGTAACTGCCCCGGGATGATGAGTGCAAGCGTTCCGGCGCTGACCTGATATTGTGTGAAGTCCACAGTGATAATACCGTGCCCCTTCTTTATATAGATAAGCTCCATTTCGTCATGCCAGTGGATCGGCACATACGAAAAATCCAGTGGGATCGAGCACAGGTAAGTGATATATGGAAATAAAGGGTTTCCATGGGAAATTTTTTCCTGATAATTTTCGTATTCCAGTATATTCATAAGATACATACTCCTTTGTAATGATTTTATTGTGCCGAAAACATGCACTTTGCGCTGCAATCTGGAAAATAAAACAACATGATTGAAAAGTGCACAAAAACAAGGTGCTCATTTTGTTATGTTTACACAATTTTAAAGAGGTTAAAACAATACATCATTTATAACATGATAGGATTGTACCACTTTTGTATGGAATATTACAAGAATAAAATGGCGTACCTGAATATAATATTAAGCATAAAACATCGGTTTTACGAAAAAACACGAAAACAACTGCGGCAGAAAATGCGGCGGACAATACAATAAGCTTTCGCCAACAGGCGCAAGGAAAGGAGTAAATCATGAATTTACAGGAAATCGTAACAAAAAGAACAGGAAAAGCAATTTCCCAGTGCAGTAACGAAGAATTATATTTCTCTTTACTTGAAATGACAAAAGGAATGGCAGAGGAGAAAGTCAGCAACGAGGGAAAAAGAAAATTATATTATATTTCAGCAGAATTCCTGATCGGAAAATTATTATCCAACAACCTGATCAATCTTGGAATTTATGAGGATGTAAAAAAATTACTGGCAGACAATGGCAAGAGCCTTGCAGAGATCGAGGAGGTTGAGCCGGAACCATCTTTGGGCAATGGTGGACTTGGACGTCTTGCAGCATGTTTCCTTGACTCTATCGCTACACTTGGTTTGAACGGTGATGGTGTTGGTTTAAATTACCACTACGGATTATTCAAACAGGTATTTGAGAACAATCTCCAGCATGAGACTCCAAACCCATGGATCGAGAAAGAGAGCTGGCTGACAAAGACAGATAGAGCATACACCATTCAGTTCGGTGGATTCAATCTGCAGTCCAGAATGTACGATATTGATGTATTAGGATATAACAACCGTACCACAAAGCTTCATTTATTCGATGTGGAGACCGTAGATGAGAGCCTGGTTGGTGAGGGAATTGATTTCGATAAAGAGGACATCAAAAAGAACCTTACATTATTCTTATATCCGGATGATTCTGATGATAAGGGACGTATCCTCCGTGTTTACCAGCAGTACTTCATGGTAAGCAATGCAGCAAGACTGATCATCGATGAGACACTTGCAAGAGGCGGCGATTTACACAAATTAAATGAGTACGCAGTAGTTCAGATCAACGATACACATCCAAGTATGGTAATTCCTGAACTGATCCGTTTATTAATGGAACGTGGAATCTTAATGGATGAGGCAATTGATATTGTATCCAAAACATGTGCTTACACAAACCATACTATTTTAGCAGAAGCTCTGGAAAAATGGCCGATCCATTTCCTGGAGAAAGCAGTTCCACAGTTAATGCCGATCATTTACGAATTAAACAGCCGTGTTGTGAAAAAATTCGATGATAAATCCGTAGCGATCATCGATGATGAGAGACGTGTCCATATGGCACACATGGATATCCATTACGGCTACAGCATCAACGGTGTTGCATACCTTCACACAGAGATTTTAAAGAACTCTGAACTGAATAACTTCTACAAGATCTATCCTGAGAAGTTCAATAACAAGACAAACGGTATCACTTTCCGCCGCTGGTTATTACACTGTGACCCGGAACTCACTGCATTATTCGAATCCCTGATCGGCGACGGCTTCAAGAAAGATGCAACAGAACTTGAAAAATTAGGTGCATTTGTAAATGATGAAGCAGTATTGCAGAAGATTCTTGATGTTAAGAATGCAAAGAAAGCAGAATTAAAAGATTATCTTGCAAAAACACAGGGTATCGAGTTAAATGAGAACTCTATTTACGATATCCAGATCAAGAGATTACACGAGTATAAGAGACAGCAGATGAACGCACTCTATGTGATCCACAAATATTTTGAGATCAAAGCAGGCAAAAAACCAGCCCGTCCGATCACTGTTATTTTCGGTGCAAAGGCAGCTCCGGCTTATGTCATTGCAAAAGATATCATTCATCTGATCCTTTGCTTACAGGAACTGATCAGCAAAGATCCGGAGGTTTCTCCATACTTAAAAGTTGTTATGGTAGAAAACTACAATGTAACACTGGCTGAAAAATTAATCCCGGCAGCAGATATCCATGAGCAGATTTCCCTTGCTTCCAAAGAGGCATCCGGAACATCCAACATGAAATTCATGTTAAACGGTGCAGTGGCGATCGGTACTATGGACGGTGCAAACGTTGAGATGCATCAGTTCGTTGGGGACGATAACATTTACATCTTCGGTGAGACATCTGAGCAGGTGATCGAGCACTATGCAAAAGCAGATTATGTTTCCAGAAGCTACTATGACAATGATGAGAACATCAGACGTGCGATCGACTTCATCGTAAGTGACGAGATGATGGCAGTCGGATGCAGAGAAAACTTAGAGCGTCTTTACAATGAATTATTAAACAAAGACTGGTTCATGACATTACCGGATTTCGAGGAATATGTTGCTGCAAAAGAGCGCATCTTTGCAGATTACGAAGACCGTATGGCATGGGCGAAAAAAATGCTCGTAAACATGAGCCAGGCAGGCTTTTTCTCATCTGACAGAACCATTGCACAGTACAACGAGGACATCTGGCATCTGTAAAATATAGCATCAGAACACTTGCTGTTCTGATGCGTAAGAAAATGATTCAGGTGTTCGCAGAACATCTGTAAAATTAGGGGAGTATATGATCTATATACAAAGTGGCGTGCGCCGTATGTAAAGTGCGGTGTGCGCCTCTTTTTTGTGTGTTGTAAAATCTGCCAACAACACATATAATGGGAGTGGGCAGTGAAACAGTGCCAGATACTGCGGAAGGAGAAAACTATGTACAGTAACGCTGGCAGGGAAATGAAGGAATCTGTTTTATAAATTGCTTGGAATATTTGGGCGTATGATTTATAATGTGTATAAAGCAATGAGCAGTGTCAGGAGGAAAAAATATCAAATGCAGTGCTTGCACGATGTATTTGATATTTTTGATGACTGATAGGGCGAATGCCCGTGAGCCCATGAAATCTTTGATTTCATGGGCGTGCACTGTGGACAAAATTAACAGAGGACTTATTTTCATGAATAAAAAGAAATTTACATATATCACAGCGCTTACCCTGTTAAGCTTTACACTTATGACAGGCTGTACCAATGAGCGCAAAGAAAACCAGACTGCTTACCGTCAGATTGGAATCAATGCAATGGAAAGCGGCGATTACGCAGGAGCCGTGGATGCGTTTAACAGTGCTCTGGGACAGTGCATTGGGAAAATCACAGAGAACGAATTAGATATCTGCTACTATAAGGCAGCGGCACAGTATGCCGGTGGTGATCCGGCAGGGGCAGTGGACACTTACACAGCGATCATTGATTATGACAAAAAGGCAGCAGACGCTTATTATCTGCGCGGCTGTGTTTATCTGAAACAGGGGGATACCGAGAGCGCTGTTTCGGATTTTGATAAGGCAGTAAAAAATAACAGCAGCGATTACGAACTTTATGTCAACATTTACGAGAACCTTTCTGCTTATGATATGACGGAAAAAGGGGAAGAATACTTAAATAAAGCATTTGATATCAAAGGCAACAGTGCCGAGGATTATGCATGGCGCGGAAGAATTTACTATGATCTTGGACAGTACGATAATGCCCAGACAGAGTTGAAGTCGGCTTTAGATAAGGAGAGCGTCATCGCAAATCTTTACATTGCGCAGGTGTATGAGGCGCAGGGCGATTCCGAAAACGCAGAGACCTATTATCAGAATTATGTAAACTCAGGAAGCGCAGATTCCCAGGCGATGAATGCACTCGGGGAAATTGAGATGGCAAAAGGAAACTATTCCGGTGCACTCACCTATTTAGAGCAGGGTATTGCTATGGAAAATGTGACAAACAGAAGAGAACTGATGCAGAATCTCATCATTTGTTATGAATATACATCCGATTTTAATTCTGCATGGAACGTGGTACAAGAGTATGTACAGGTTTATCCGGATGATGCGAGTGCGCAGCGTGAATATATTTTCCTGAAAAACCGTATGGAACAGACAGCGCCTGTGGAGAATACAGAGGAAGCCGTGACAGAGGATACGCAGACAGTGGAAGATACACAGACACCGGAAGAGGCGCAGACACCAGAAGAGGCGCAGACACCGGCACAATAAAAGAGACCACAGGAAACAATAACGGAGAATAGAATGGCAGAAGCATTTAAAATAGAAGAGATAGAAGAAAAAGTAATTCTTGTAGGCGTGAGTGAGCAGGATGGAGATGACGCAGAGGATTCTGTTGCAGAACTTGCGGAACTGGTGAAAACAGCGGGAGCAACTGTAGTCGGAACCATGATCCAGAAGCGGGAGCTCATTCATCCGGGGACTTATATCGGTTCTGGAAAGGTGGCGGAGTTAAAGCTGCTTGTGGAGGAACTGGGCGCAACCGGCATTGTGTGTGATGATGAACTTTCACCGGCGCAGCTCCGCAATCTGGAAGATATGCTGGATACAAAAGTGATGGACCGCACACTGATCATTCTGGATATTTTTGCGGCAAGAGCAACTACTAGCGAGGGAAAGATCCAGGTGGAACTGGCGCAGTTAAAGTACCGTCTGAGCAGGCTGACCGGACTTGGACGTTCCATGTCAAGACTTGGAGGCGGAATCGGTACGAGAGGTCCGGGTGAGAAAAAGCTGGAAATTGACAGACGTCTTATCAAAGACCGGATCGCACAGCTGAACCGGGAATTGAAAGAAGTACGGCAGCACCGTGATATCACCCGTGCACAGCGGGAAAAAAATCAGATGCCGGTGGCTGCGATCGTGGGATACACAAATGCAGGAAAATCAACACTTATCAATACACTGACCAATGCCGGAGTTCTGGAGGAGGACAAGCTATTTGCAACGCTTGATCCTACCACAAGAGTGCTGGAACTGTCGGGACGGCAGCAGATATTGGTGACAGATACCGTCGGATTTATCCGCAAACTGCCGCATCATCTGATCGAGGCATTTAAAAGCACGCTGGAGGAGGCAAAATACGCAGACTATATTTTACATGTGGTAGATGCTTCCAATCCGCAGCACGAGAAGCAGATGCTGATCGTATATGAGACACTGGCAAATCTGGATGTGAAAGACAAGACGGTGATCACGCTGTTCAACAAGCAGGATGCAAGGATGGACAGCGAGCCGCTGCATGATTTTAAAGCAGATTATACGCTGCCGATCTCAGCGAAAAATGGAACCGGGTTAGAGGAATTAAAGAATCTTTTATCCGAGCTCCTGCGTGAAAATAAAATCCTCGTGGAGCGGACAGTGCCGTATGCAAATGCAGGCGTGATCCAGCTTGTCCGCAAATCCGGTGAACTGTTGGAAGAAGAATACCGTGAGGATGGAATCTATATCCGTGCTTACGTGCCAATGGAAATTTATGCAAAATTATAAAATGACAAATGTAGTTTATCTGGGAAGAAAGGAACAATAAAAATGATATTATTGATTAAAAACGGACATGTCATCAATCCGGCGACAGAGACAGACGAAGTGGCAGACATTCTCGCCGAGGATGGAAAAGTCGTAAAAATGGAAAAAAACATCAGGGATAAGGCAGACTATGTGATCGACGCAAAAGGCTGCTATGTCATGCCGGGATTTATTGATATGCATGTGCATTTAAGGGATCCGGGGCAGGAGCAGAAAGAGACGATCGAGACAGGCTGCAATGCGGCGGCACACGGCGGATACACAACCATCCTTGCAATGCCGAACACAAAGCCGGTGGTAGATAATCCGGATGTTGTAAAATACGTGCAAAACAAGGCAAAAACAGTTGGTGTCGTGAATGTTTTACAGGTGGGAGCCATCACAAAGGGACAGCAGGGAAAAGAATTAGCAGACATCCGTGGCATGTACGAAGCGGGAATTCCGGCGATCAGTGAAGATGGCAGATCCGTTATGAATTCCGAACTTTACCGGGAGGCGATGGAGATTGCAGCAGAACTCGATATCCCGGTACTTGCCCACTGTGAGGACATCAACCTTGTAAACGGCGGCGTTATGAATGAGGATGCGCATTCCAAAGAGCTTGGTTTAAGGGGAATCACCAATTCGGTAGAAGATATCATTGTAGCAAGAGATATTATGTTAAGCAGGGATACCGGTGCAAAATTACATTTGTGTCACTGCTCAACAAGAGATTCAGTAAAAATGGTACAACATGCGAAGATGGAAAAGACAAAGGTGACAGCAGAAGTATGCCCGCATCATTTTACACTGACCTCGGATGATATCCATAAAATTGAACCATCCATCGATCAGGAGAAAAAACTTGCGATCGACGCGGATGCGGATACAAACTTTAAAATGAATCCGCCACTTCGTTCCAGAGAAGATGTGCAGGCATTAAAAGAAGGGCTGCGTGACAACATTATGGATGTGATCTCCACAGACCATGCACCGCATACATTTGAGGAGAAAAACACCTCCATGAAAAAAGCGCCGTTTGGAATCGTTGGACTTGAGACAGCTGCATGCCTCACTTACTCAGAACTTGTGTTGCAGGGCTATCTCACACCGATGCAGATGGCAGAGAAGATGAGCTATAACCCGGCAAAGATTGTTGGAATTGACAAGGGCGATATCCAGCCGGGCAAAATTGCTGACATCGTGATTTTTGATCCGGAAAAAACATATAAGATTGACAAAACGAAATTTGCAAGTAAAGGACGCAACACACCGTTTGACGGAAGAGAAGTAACCGGAAAAGTGATGGCAACCATCGTGGATGGACGTGTTGTTTACGAGGCAGAAGCATAGGAACACACCATATTAAGAGCTACAGAGGCAAACATTTGAAGTAAGAATGTAAAGTAGTTGAGAGAGTGAAAAAGCGAGGAAGTACAAAGATGGCAGAAAAATTTGAAGAGACAGCGATCATCATCCGTCAGGAAGAAATCGCAGATGATATTTACAGTATGTGGCTGCACACTGACCAGATTGCAGCACATGCGAAAGCAGGACAGTTTGTTTCTGTTTATTGTAATGATGGAAGCAGACTGCTTCCAAGACCGATCAGTATTTGTGAGATTGATAAAAAGGATGGCGCAATCCGTCTGGTGTATCGTGTGGCAGGGAAAGGAACAGCAGAATTTTCCGGTATGCATACAGGCGCACAGCTTCGCATTGTAGGGCCTCTTGGAAATGGATTCCCAAAGAAAGAGAAAAAAGCCTTTTTGATCGGAGGCGGAATAGGAATACCTCCAATGTTACAGCTTGCAAAAGAGTTAAACTGTGAGAAACAGATTGTGTTAGGATTCCGCGATGAGCTGTTTTTGATGGATGAGTTTAAAAAGCAGGGCAAAGTTTACGTGGCAACCGAGGATGGAAGCGCAGGAACTGAGGGAAATGTTTTGGATGCGATCCGTGAAAATGGACTGGACGCAGAGATTATTTATGCCTGCGGACCAATGCCAATGCTTCGTGCCTTAAAAGAATATGCAGAGAAAAATCACATCGAGTGCTGGATCTCCATGGAGGAGCGTATGGCATGCGGTATTGGTGCGTGCCTTGCCTGTGTATGTCAGTCAAAAGAAAAAGACGCACACAGCAACGTGAAGAACAAACGAATCTGTAAAGAAGGACCTGTATTCCGTGCAGAGGAGGTAGAATTCTAATGAACATGAAAGTAGATTTATGTGGAGTAACCTTAAACAATCCTGTCATGACTGCTTCCGGTACATTTGGTTCCGGCGCAGAGTATGCAGAGTTTGTGGATCTGAATAAATTGGGAGCTGTTGTGACAAAAGGTGTTGCAAATGTTCCATGGCCGGGAAATCCGACACCGCGTGTCGCAGAAGTATATGGCGGTATGTTAAATGCAGTAGGACTTCAGAACCCTGGAATTGATCTTTTTGTGGAGCGCGACATTCCTTTTTTAAAACAGTTTGATACAAAAATCATGGTGAATGTATGTGGACATTCCACAGAGGAATATATTGAAGTAGTGGAACGGTTGAGAGACCAGCCGGTAGACCTTTTAGAAATCAACATTTCCTGCCCGAATGTCAAAGAGGGTGGCATTGCATTTGGTCAGGATCCAAAAGCAGTAGAAGCTATCACAAAGGAAATGAAAAAACATGCTGCACAGCCGGTCATCATGAAGCTTTCCCCGAATGTGACAGATATTACAGAGATGGCGAGGGCGGCAGAGGCAGGAGGCGCAGACGGACTGTCGCTGATCAACACCATCACAGGCATGAAGATCGATATCAACCGCCAGAAGTTTGTGCTTGCCAATAAGACAGGCGGCATGTCAGGTCCGGCCATTCACCCGGTCGCTGTCCGCATGGTTTATCAGACTGCCCAGGCAGTCAGACTGCCGATCGTCGGAATGGGTGGAATCATGAATGCAGAGGATGCGATTGAAATGATCCTTGCGGGAGCCACCGCAGTATCAGTAGGTACCGCAAATTTCACAAATCCGCATGTGACAGAGGAGATCGTCGCAGGAATCAGAGATTATATGGAGCGTTATCAGGTTGCCGATATCAAAGATTTGGTTGGCGCAGTGCATGAATAAGAAACAAATGCCAAAGAGAAAATAATGGATCACAGGAAATAAAGATCAGGAGGAAATGACAAGATGGAGAGTTATAAGAGCGAATTTATCGATTTTATGGTAGAGAGTGATGTTTTAAAATTTGGAGATTTTACGTTGAAAAGTGGACGTAAATCCCCATTTTTCATGAATGCAGGAGCCTATGTGACAGGTTCCCAGTTAAAGAGACTTGGAGAGTACTATGCAAAGGCAATCCATGACAACTATGGAGATGATTTCGACGTGCTCTTCGGACCGGCATATAAGGGAATCCCGCTTGCGGTTGTCACGGCGATCGCATACAGTGAATTATATGGAAAAGAAGTCCGTTACTGCTCAGACAGAAAAGAAGCAAAAGACCACGGAGCTGACAAGGGCGGTTTCCTCGGAAGCAGCTTGAAAGACGGTGACAGAGTTGTCATGATCGAGGACGTGACCACTTCCGGAAAATCCATGGAAGAGACTGTTCCAAAAGTAAGAGGAGCAGCAGACGTTGAGATCGTTGGTCTTATGGTAAGTTTAAACCGTATGGAAGTCGGACAGGGCGGAAAAGTAAGTGCGTTGGATGAGATCAAAGAAAAATACGGTTTTGAAGGAAAAGCAATTGTCACAATGGCAGAGGTGACAGAGTACCTTTACAACAGAGAACACAATGGCAGAGTCGTGATCAACGATGAGATCAAAGCCGCTATTGACAAATACTACGAAGAATATGGATGCAAATAAGAAAGGCAGCGAGCGCTGCCCGTTGATACGGAAAGGTAAGCACCGGGTATTGGCATTCGTGTTTTTTCTGGTTTATTTTGTTGTGCTGTTCTATTTCCTCTTTTTTTCCGAGGAGATGGGGCGGACTTATTCAGAGAGAGCGTATCATTACAATCTGATTCCGTTCCATGAGATCATGCGGTTTATCAAATACCGTCATGTACTTGGATGGCAGGCTGTAGCACTCAATATCTGGGGAAATATCATTGCTTTTATGCCCTTTGGTTCATTTTTGCCAATCTATTCCAGCCGATGCAGAAATGTGTGGATGACGGTGCTATACAGTTTTGAACTGAGTCTGCTCGTGGAACTGCTTCAGCTTGTGTTTAAGGTGGGGAGTTTTGATGTGGATGATCTGCTTTTGAACACGATCGGCGGACTGCTTGGTTATCTGGTGTACAAGGGGCTGATTGATCTGTGGAAAAGATACGAAAAGGCAAAGAATAATGTGAATAAGTAAGAAGCAGATTTTAATGCATTTGCGGGTTATATCAGGTAATTACTGAAAATATTTTGAGTGGCAGGGTATCATTATGGCACAGAGAAGACGTAGAAAATACGGATATAAGTTTACAGAGAAGACACAGTCGAAAAAAGGAATTGCAGCTTTTTTTCTGGCTGTGCTTTCGATTGCAATTTTTATTTATGTAATTGTAAATTCATTTCATCGTGGTGGAAATGGAAGCATGTACCTTGGAAGTGCAGGAGTGTCCTCCATGCTGGTAGCACTGGTCGCTGTGGTACTGGCAGTGATGAGCCTTCGGGAGGAGGAGTCTTTTAAGCTGTTTCCATACATGTCGACGGTGCTGTCATTTCTGGCAGCCGGTGTGTGGATTGCAATTTATGTAATTGGATTTTTAATCGTATAGTTAATAAGGGAGATCAGGATGGGATACAGAGATATTTATAAGGAGTCAAATGAGCAGGCAGAGGAGCGTTTTTCGCTTGTGATGGAGCGTATTGCAGAGATCGCAGAAGAAACGGACGTGCCGGAGAAATTTGACGATTATTTTAAAAAGACCGCAGCATTTTTGTTACAGTTAAAGAATGTGTCAGAGAAAGCGGAGAAAGATACATTAAAAGATGCTTCTCTTACAGAGTGCGAAAAACAGAATGCAGGTTTTTATGATGACATCAAAGCGGAAAATTATGGAAAAAGTTATGGAAATCCGACTTATGCAGTAGAAAAACTGGGAGAAGAGTACGGACAGATTTTATCTGCACTGTATGCAGAGTGTCGTAAACGTATTACGGATGTCTATGCTGCAAAAAAAATGAACGTGACGATCACCGCAGAATTATTTGTTGAGATCTATAATTATTTTGAAGACAAAGAGGGGATTGATAAAACTGCAATTGAGCAGGCGGTTTACTGGTATTTCCATGATTACAGTGAAATCTTTATCGGAGATTCTGTGCGTGAACTTGTGGATTCCGAAGAAGATTTCTTATATCAGATCGTGATGAACTCAGATTTGAACGACTTGCGTTATCTCTACCAGTATGGGCAGCATATCGGAAAAAATGAGACCGGAATCGCGGCATTTTTAAATGGCATGTCTGACGAAGAGATTCAGGCAATGGCAGATACTTACACAGAAGGATACCGCATTGGTTTTGCGGCAACTGGAAAAGATTTGTCAAAGAAAACAACGGCACAGGTGCGTTACCCGATCGGTTTTGAGCGCATGGTGCGTGCCGCAGTAAAAAATTTGGAAAAATTAAATTTAAAAGTAACAATGCGGGCATGTTCCTCCGCAGCAAATAAACAGTATGATTATGACCACAAAGAGGACAAAGCATTATATTATGATAAGGCATATGTGGAGAGACGCCTGGAAGTAATGAAAACTTCTTTTGAAGAGATGAAAAAACTTGCAAACGGTCAGGCTGGTCCTGCTGTTATCGAAGTGTTTGGCGAGATTCCATTTTCTCCGGAGACCAAAAAAGAGGTATTAAAGCTGGATGAAAAACAGCAGCAGTTAAGTGTTTACGATATGAGCATGTCGGGACAGATCACAAATCAGTATATTATCGGTGAGGAGCGCAGCTTTACGATTATTGCATATCCGGTGCCTGAGATCGGTGAGAAGTTCGAAGAAATTTTTGCCGAGACAGTCAAGATCAATACATTGGATTATACCTTATACCAGAATATGCAGCAGAAGATCATCGATGTGTTAGATCAGGCTGAAAAAGTGCATATCACCGGTAAAAATAACAATAAGACAGATCTATATGTTTCTATCTGGCCGCTCAAAGATACTACAAAAGAATCTGCATTTGAAAACTGTGTGGCAGATGTCAATATCCCGGTAGGTGAGGTGTTTACTTCCCCGGTATTAAAAGGAACAACCGGAAAATTATTTGTCAGTCAGGTTTATCTGAATGAACTGAAATATCTTAACCTTGAAATTGATTTCGAGGACGGAATGATCAAAGAATACACCTGCACAAACTTTGAAAAAGAGGAAGAGTGCAGAAAATATATCAAAGAGAATGTCTTAATGAATCATGAGACACTGCCAATGGGCGAGTTTGCGATTGGAACCAACACCACTGCTTACCGCATGGCAAGAGATTTTGATATTGCAGATAAATTGCCAATCCTGATCGCAGAAAAGACAGGACCTCACTTTGCAGTGGGAGATACCTGCTATTCCCACGAGGAGGATATGGTGACTTATAACCCGGATGGAAAACAGATCGTTGCAAGAGAAAACGATTTTTCAAAACTCCGCAGCGAGGATATGAGCAAGGCATATTTCAACTGTCATACAGATATTACCATTCCTTATGATGAACTTGACAAGATTACAGTCATCCGTAAGGATGGTACGACAGAAGATATTATTTCCGATGGACGTTTTGTGCTCGCAGGAATCGAAGAACTGAATAAGCCGCTGGACCGCTAAACGGGAAAAATATAAAATTCTGGATACTGCCAAAATAATAGGATGATTTGACGGTGTCCGGAATTTTTGTATTTGATAAACGGTGAAGTGATTGAGTAATAAAATTGCAACAATATATAAATATATTTAATAAAACAAATAACAATTATTAATTGGACTTCTTAATTGAGATATATTATAATGAGCGCAAGAGAGGAAAATAATGACGATAGACAATTGCGAAACTCATGAAAATCTAAATTGAATTGTGAAAAATTAACAAAAGCTTGAGAAAACACTGGGGAGCGGTCGGTACTTAGAAGGCAGGTACGATGTCAATCGTGACTGGCTTCTTAGTACCGTTACCAGCGACACGTAGCGAGAGCGTGTTTTCGAAAATTTTGTTAATTTTGAACAATTGAAAGAAGAGTAGGATGAGTTTCGCAAACGCCTAAGTAATGACGATAAGAAAAGGAGACGAATATCATGGCAAAAGTTGGTATTGTAATGGGCAGTGACTCAGATATGCCGGTGATGGCAAAAGCAGCAGATATATTAGAAAAATTAGGGATCGATTACGAGATGACGATCATTTCCGCACACCGTGAACCGGATGTTTTCTTTGAGTATGCGAAATCGGCTGAGAGCAAGGGATTTAAAGTCATCATTGCCGGAGCAGGAATGGCGGCGCATCTTCCGGGTATGTGTGCAGCAATTTTTCCAATGCCAGTCATTGGTATTCCGATGCATACAACTTCCCTCGGCGGAAGAGATTCCTTATATTCCATCGTGCAGATGCCATCCGGTATCCCGGTAGCAACCGTAGCAATCAATGGTGGAGCAAATGCAGGACTTCTTGCAGCTAAAATCCTTGCAACTTCAGACGAAGCTTTGTTAGAGAGACTGAAAGCTTACTCTAAAGATCTGAAGGAGCAGGTTCAGGCAAAAGATGCAAGATTACAGGAAGTTGGATACAAGAACTACTAAAAAAGGAGAGAAAAAATGGATTACAAGAACGCAGGTGTAGATATTGAAGCTGGATATGAATCAGTGGAATTAATGAAAAAATATGTAAAGGAAACCATGCGTCCGGAAGTGTTAGGCGGACTTGGTGGATTTTCCGGTGCTTTCTCCATGGAAGCAGTCAAGGGAATGGAGGAGCCGGTACTTTTATCCGGTACAGACGGATGTGGAACAAAAGTAAAACTGGCATTTCTTCTGGACAAGCATGATACGATCGGTATCGACTGTGTTGCAATGTGTGTCAATGACGTTGCCTGCGCAGGCGGTGAACCATTATTTTTCTTAGATTATATCGCATGTGGCAAAAACTACCCGGAAAAAATCGCAACGATCGTAAGCGGTGTGGCAGAGGGCTGTAAGCAGTCCGGCTGTGCTCTGATCGGTGGCGAGACAGCAGAACATCCGGGACTGATGCCGGAAGATGAATATGATCTTGCCGGATTTACTGTAGGTGTGGTAGATAAAAAAGACATCATTACAGGAGAGAACTTAAAGGCTGGTGATGTGCTGATCGGTATGGCTTCCACAGGTGTACATTCCAACGGATTTTCCCTTGTCAGAAAGATCTTTAAAATGGACAAAGAGACATTAAATACATACCATGAGGAGCTTGGCAGGACATTAGGCGAAGCATTGCTTGCACCGACAAGAATTTATGTCAAAGCTTTGAAAAACGTGAAAGAAGCAGGCGTTCGGGTCAAGGCGTGCAGCCATATCACAGGTGGCGGTTTCTATGAGAACGTTCCTAGAATGTTACCGGAAGGCAAACATGCAGTCATCAAAAAAGACAGCTATGAAGTACCGGCTATCTTTAAAATGATGGAGAGAGAGGGAAATGTTGAGGAGCACATGATGTACAATACTTACAACATGGGCATTGGAATGATCGTTGCGGTTGATCCTGCGGATGTGGAGAAAACTATGGAAGCAATGCGTGCAGCCGGAGACACCCCATATGTGATCGGTGAGATCAAAGACGGCGAAAAAGGAGTAACTTTATGCTAAAAGTTGCAGTTTTAGTATCCGGCGGTGGTACGAACCTTCAGGCAATTTTAGATGCAATAGACAATGGAACAATCACCAATGCAAAAGTGGAAGTTGTGATCAGCAACAACAAAAATGCATACGCTTTAGAACGTGCGAAAAATCATGGGATCGAGGCTCTTTGCATTTCTCCGAAGGACTACGGGACAAGAGATGCGTTCAACAAAGCATTTCTGGAAAAATTAGATGACTGCCAACCGGATTTAATAGTTCTTGCGGGATTTTTGGTTGTGATCCCGAAGCAGATGATTGAAAAATACAGAAACCGTATCATCAATATCCATCCATCCCTGATCCCATCTTTCTGCGGAACCGGTTATTACGGACTGAAAGTCCATGAGGGTGTGCTATCCCGCGGTGTAAAAGTGACCGGAGCAACAGTACACTTTGTAGATGAGGGAACAGACACAGGTCCTATCATTTTACAGAAGGCAGTGGAAGTAGAGCAGGATGATACACCGGAAATCCTGCAGAGACGTGTCATGGAGCAGGCGGAGTGGATCATCATGCCGAAGGCGATCGACCTGATCGCAAACGGAAAAGTCTCTGTCGTAGATGGCAGAGTCCGAATTGACGAGAATAAGTAATAGCGAAACCGAAAGAAGAGTTTCGCCAATATTTCATAGAGAAGGAGAATCCGCATGAAAGTATTAGTAGTAGGAAGTGGCGGCCGTGAACATGCGATCTGCACCAGCGTTGCAAAAAGTCCGCGTGTAGATAAAATCTACTGTGCACCGGGTAATGCCGGAATTGCAGCACTTGCAGAGTGTGTGCCGATCGGTGCGATGGAATTTGATAAATTAGTTGCTTTTGCAAAAGAAAAAGAAATTGATTTCACAATCGTTGGAATGGATGATCCGTTAGTCGGCGGAATTGTGGACGTATTTGAGGCAGAGGGACTTAAAGTATTCGGTCCAAGAAAAAATGCGGCGATCTTAGAGGGCTCCAAGGCATTTTCTAAAGATCTTATGAAAAAATACAACATTCCGACCGCAGCATACGAGAACTTTACTGATCCGCAGGAGGCACTTGCTTATCTGGAGACAGCAAAAATGCCGATCGTTTTAAAAGCGGACGGACTGGCGCTTGGAAAAGGCGTTTTAATTTGCAATACATTAGAGGAAGCAAAAGCCGGTGTCAAAGAGATCATGGAGGATAAAAAGTTCGGAACAGCCGGAAATACCATGGTCATCGAAGAGTTTATGACCGGCCGTGAAGTGTCCGTTTTATCTTTTGTGGATGGAAAGACCATTAAGATCATGTCCTCCGCACAGGATCACAAACGTGCAAAAGACGGCGATCAGGGCTTAAATACCGGAGGAATGGGAAACTTTTCTCCAAGCCCATTCTATACAAAAGAAGTGGATGAGTTCTGTAAAAAATACATTTATCAGGCGACAGTCGATGCGATGGCGGCAGAAGGAAGACCATTTACTGGTGTTATTTTCTTTGGCCTGATGCTGACGGCAGACGGACCGAGAGTGTTAGAGTATAATGCCAGATTTGGCGATCCGGAAGCACAGGTTGTTCTTCCAAGAATGAAAAATGACATCATTGATGTGATGGAAGCCTGTGTAGATGGCAAATTAGATGCGATCGATCTTCAGTTTGAAGATAATGCGGCAGTCTGCGTTGTGCTTGCATCTGACGGTTATCCGGTGGCTTATGAAAAAGGATTTGAAATCACCGGACTTGAGAAGTTTGAGGGAAAAGAGGATTACTTCTGTTTCCATGCCGGAACAAAATTCAATGAGGCAGGAAAAATTGTGACCAACGGCGGACGTGTTCTTGGAATCACAGCGACAGGAGCCGATTTAAAAGAAGCGAGAAAAAAAGCCTACGAGGCAACCGAGTGGGTAAACTTCGCCAATAAATACATGCGCCATGATATTGGAAAAGCAATTGACGAGGCGTAATATTTTTTGAATTTAAAATCGTTCAGACCGGATGCATCGGTTTTCGGAAAGTCAGATGGAGTTCTTATGATTCGAAAACGGTGGAAAAGGTCTGAGCGTTTTTTTTCTTATAGTAATGGAAATTCCGCGAAGTCTGAATTCTATTAGATTCAGAAAAGAAAGACGTGGAATAATTGCGAAAAAACATTGCATATTTGCCCCAATCGGGTATAATTACAGTTGGTACATTCCAGCTTTGGAATGAATTTCAGGAAAAACGGACTGGAAAAATAATTCCGGAAACAGTTTTTCCAAAAAGCAGGGAGAATTACATGTCACAATCTGTAATGATTAAAAGCAACAAATATGGTATTAATCTGGTGCTGGATCCGAATATACCGTTTGTGGAATTGTTAAAGGATGTTATTGAGAAGTTCAAGGCATCAGAAAAATTCTTTAAAAATGCTGAATTAGCCATTTCTTTTGAGGGAAGAAAGCTTTCGGAAGAGGAAGAAAACCGTATTATCGAGGCAATCACAGAGAATACGACGATTCAGATTTTATGCATCGTACAAAATGGCAGTGAACAGGAAGCAGTCATGAAACAGCAGATTGAGTACTATCAGGCAGTACAGCAGCAGTTTATGAATGCAAACACTGGTTCCGGAGATTTTTACAGAGGAACTTTGCGTTCCGGACAGGTTATCGAAAGTGAATCCAGCGTAACCATTATCGGGGATGTGAATCCTGGCGCGAAGATTATCTCGCAGGGGAATATCGTCATTCTTGGAGCGTTGAAAGGAAATGCACATGCGGGCAGCGCTGGCGACCGCAATTGTTTTATTTTTGCGCTTGATATGAACCCAATCCAGATTCAGATCGGTGATCTGATCGCCAAGAGCCCGGATAAAGAAAAAACGAGAAAACATCTGTTGAGACGTGAAAAAGTTCAGACCGCAGAGTCCCAGATCGCAGTGGCGAGGGATGGCAATATTTATATTGAGCCGGTCACAAAAGATATTTTAAACAGAATGTAAAATGCGAAATGCACAGGAGGAAATCATGAGCGAAGTTATTGTAATCACATCCGGAAAGGGTGGAGTAGGTAAGACAACTACAACAGCAAATGTAGGAACAGGTCTTGCACAGTTGAATAAAAAGGTAGTAATGATCGATACTGATATCGGTCTTCGTAACTTAGACGTTGTCATGGGATTAGAGAACCGTATTGTATACAATCTGGTTGATGTTATCGAGGGCAAATGTCGTTTGAAACAGGCACTCATCAAGGATAAAAAGTATCCTGAATTATGTCTGTTACCATCCGCGCAGACAAGAGATAAGGATGCCGTGACACCGGAGCAGATGGTAGAGCTGATCGATGAACTGAGAAAAGAATTTGATTATATTTTACTTGACTGCCCGGCTGGAATCGAGCAGGGATTTAAGAATGCCATTGCAGGCGCGGACAGAGCATTGGTTGTCACAACACCTGAGGTGTCTGCAATCCGTGATGCAGACAGAATTGTTGGCTTGCTGGAAGCAAATGAGATGAAACGTATCGACCTTATCGTAAACCGTCTGAGAATGGATATGGTAAAACGTGGAGATATGATGAAGGTAGAAGATGTTACGGATATCCTTGCAGTCAATCTGATCGGTGCAGTGCCGGATGATGAACATATCGTTGTTTCTACAAACCAGGGTGAACCATTGGTTGGTTCTGACTGTCTTGCAGGAAAAGCATATGCCAATATCAGCAGACGTATTATAGGAGAAGAGGTTCCATTTTTAGACTTGGAAGTAAAACAGGGTGTATTTGGAAAATTAATGGATTTATTTAAGAAAAACTAAGGGGGGAGAAGTCACATGGGTTTAATGGATTTATTCAAAAAGAAAAGTTCTGGTGACGTTGCAAAGGATCGTTTGAAACTTTTACTTGTATCTGACCGTGCCAACTGCTCTCCTGAGATGATGGAAATGATCAAACGGGATATTATTCAGGTAATTTCCAAGTACATGGACATTGATGCAGATGCGTTGGATGTGAAGATCACAGAGACAGAATCTGACTCTAATAATGGTATGGTTCCAGCATTATTTGCAAATATCCCGATCAAGGATATGAAACATAAACCGGATAAACGCTAAGATTTATAACCGGAGTTTGACTTACCGTAGTGTCGCAGATTTTGTGGTGCTTTCTCAGGGGGTGAAGGGGCAGATATAAGCGTCCTCTCACAAGTCTTGATTTTATAGGTTTATGAAAAGAAAAACGGTACAGACAAATATGATGTTCCTGTTCGCCGGGCATTCGGCTGGGCTTCTGATCAACAATCATGTTCAGCTGAAGCTTCCATGATTGTTAGAATCCCAGCTCCATGGCTCACAAAGGAAATCATATTTGTCTGCACCGTTTTTCTTTCAGTTACGTTATGGATGACTTGTGAATAATTTTTAAATAATAGCAGGAGAAATAAAATGAGTACAAAAAAAGCAATTGGCATATCTTTTGTTGCCATATTTATTTTAATAATTGCGCAGATTATTGCACAAGTCATTGCAAGTGTGTTTGTTATTATAAAGATTCCATATGGAATTTGTAATATTATCGCTGGAATTATATATGTTGGCTTAACATATCTTATTTTGAAAATGTTTATTAGCAAGATTGTTAAGTTATCTGTTTCGGATTTCGGAATGCCTAAATTTGAAATTAAAATAAGATGGATTTTAATAGCTATATTATTGCCATGCATTATAAAAGGAATTTATGTTTTAATATTCAATGGTGAGTATGTCTCCTCAAATATGAATGGAAATGAGATATTCAATACTTTAAGTGCAGGGGTTGCGTTCACCGGAATAGCGGCTGGATTTGTTGAAGAAATGGTGTTTAGAGGAGTTATACTCAATGCATTGAAGAAAAGATGGAATATGAAGGTGTCTGTAATTGTTCCATCAATGTTATTTGGTATTGTACATGTTCTGGGACAGGATTTTTCGATAGGCAGTTGTTTATTAGTCATTATCGCTGGAACTATGGTAGGCGTTATGTTTTCAATGATTGCAATAGAGAGTGGTTCGGTTTGGAATAGTGGAATAGTGCATGCTATCTGGAACATTGTGATCATTGGTGGCGGATTAGCCATTGGGGAAAAAATGGATCCATATTCTGTAATGACATATGTTCTTGATTCAAAAGTTTTTGCAATTACAGGTGGTGAGTTTGGAATTGAATCGTCTGTTATTTCGTTAATAGGATACATAATAGTTGCCGGCATAGCATTTATTATGATTAAATCGAACAGGAAAAATTGATATGACGGTTTGAAAATGTGAAGCTATAAGGAACTTGTCCATTTTTAGTTTGTAGAAGTTTATTATAAAATAAGAGTTTCATAACGTAAATTGCAGATTTTGTGATGTAATTCATAGTGTTGGCAGGGCATGTATAAGAGGCATTTCACAAGTCATTCACAGTGTAAATGAAAAGAAAAATCGTACAGACAAATATTATTTTCTTTGTGAGCTATGGAGATAAGACTCTTTAGAGGCTTATCGGAATGCCGAGCGAACAGAAACATAATATTTGTCTGTACGATTTTTTTTAATCAACATATATAATAATGACTTGTGAGAGGGCGCTTATATCTGCCCTTTACACCCTAAGAAAGCACCACAGAATCTGCAATTTGCGTTATGGAATTCACGGTTATGGGATGAGTGCCTATAAAGGAGGTGTCGACTAAATGCAGTCATTTTCAATGTCTTGTGATTCGTCCATTTCACATTCATGTTTTCATAAACATGTCAGACTGCAATATTTTGTTCATAACCTAAATTATAAAATTCAATCTAAAAATCCGCACCACCTGCAATCGGCAGTTCCTAAGTAAAACTCCGGTAAAATTCCAATCTTGAAAAAATGTATTGACAACAAAGTGCCATAGTGCTATTGTTAATTACATAAGTAATGAACCACATAACAAACAAAAAACAAGAGGACAGATAAGCGCATTTGAAAAGCTGTCAGCAACAGAATAATTTCTGGAAAGAAAGGAGTATATCATGCATGAATGAGATTTTGACGCAGGAGAAATCCATATATCTGCAGATCGCAGAGATGATCGAGACAGATATTTTAAGGGATATTCTTCTGGAAGAGGAACGCGTGCCGAGCACGAATGAACTGGCGAAGCTATATGCCATTAATCCGGCGACAGCAGCCAAAGGAGTGAATATTTTGGTGGATGAAGGTGTTTTATATAAGAAAAGAGGGATTGGAATGTTTGTGTCAGCAGGTGCGAAAGAGGCAATCTTAAGCCGGAGAAAGAATGAATTTTATGATAACTATGTAAAAAAACTGTTAGAGGAAGCAGCGAGCATCGGACTTGGAAAAGAAGAAGTCATTCAGTTGATACAATCCGGCAATGAAGTGTAAGGAGCTGTCCGGATGGAAAACAGTGATACCGGAAGCATGGAATCATGCAAATAAGAGGAATGATACAGGAAAATGTATTTTAAAGTTGTGAAAAGAAAGGCAGGAAGATGATTCATGGAATCAATCGTATGTAATGGTATTGGTAAAATTTATGGAAAAAAACAGGTGTTAAAGAATATCAATCTCACATTGGAGAAAGGAAAGATTTATGGACTGATCGGAAGAAACGGTGCCGGAAAGACGACATTGTTATCCATTATGTCCGCACAGAATCCGGCATCCGAAGGAACTGTGACATGGAATGGTGAAAATGTATGGGAGAACCGCAAGGCGTTAGATCACATTTGCTTTTCCAGAGAGTTGTCCATCAATCTCTATGGAAGCGGCGTGAGCGGCATGAAAGTAAAAGATTATCTGAAAACTGCGTCCTATTATTATCCAAACTGGGATCAGGCACTTGCGGAGGAACTGATCAAAAAGTTTGAACTGAATACAAAGCAACGTATCAATAAAATGTCCAAAGGTATGCTGTCCATGGTGACGATTATCGTAGCACTTGCAAGCAAAGCCGATTTTACGTTTATGGATGAACCGGTGGCAGGCCTTGATGTTGTAATGCGTGATTATTTTTACCATAAACTGATGGAGGAATATACCGAGACCGGACGTACCTTCGTTATTTCCACACATATTATCGAGGAAGCAACAGATCTGATGGAAGAAGTGGTCATGATCAAAAATGGAGAAATGCTGCTGAAAGAAAATACACAGGAACTTTTGGAGAGAAGCTACCATGTAAGTGGTCTTGCAGAAGTTGTGGATCAGGCAACGGAAGGCTATGAGAGACATCATGAAGAGAAGATGGGAAGAAGCAAGAGCGTGACGATCCTTTTGAAGGAAGGACAGAAGCTGCCGGAAGGCTATGATGTCACCATACAGCCACTCAATCTGGAAAAATTGTTTGTATCCCTTTGCGGAATGGAGGAGTAGACATGGCAGATAGCAGGATTATTAAGAGAAATATTCGATTCTGGGGAAAATCAGGATTGCAGCTGACCGGTACCATGCTGATCTTCATGGTTGTATATGGATTCCTGTTTAATATGGGAAGCGGCAGTATATTCGGGGATTTCTGGAAAACAGCCTATTTTTACGGTGGAATCATAAGCGTTTTATTTGCACTGATCGGACCAGTTGCCTATGTGGGCGCTTATCTTCCGATGGCATTGTCCTTTGGATCCGGAAGAAGGGAAGCAGTCTTTGGAACACAGATTTTCTGCGTAGTCTATGGAGTGAGTGCCTATATCATTCTGGTGCTTGCAGGCATTATGAGCAGTGGAAAGTTTGATGGAAAGCTGAATGTACTGATCGCCGTTCTGTTTGTATTTATGACAGCGGTCGGACAGTTTGTATCGGTTGCGCAGATGCATTTCGGGATAAAAGGAATGATCATAGGAATCGTCTTTGTGGTATTATGCATGGTCGGCGGAATTGTGACAGGAATTGGATTTATTGACCAGATCATGGCGTGGATCAACAGAATACAGACAAATGTAGTATGGATATTGCTTGCGATAGCAGCGATTGTCAGCATTGCGTTGTATGCAGTCAGTGTCATGGCACTTTTCCGTGAAATGAGACATTACGAAGTGAAAGCATAAGTTGGGAGGCGGAAAGAATGAACAGTTTTTTGATTCAGTGTAAGGTGCGGAAAGCAGAGCTTTTGCAATTTCTTGGAATTACTGCTATGGGATACTTAATTGGTCTGATCGTTGTATTTATTGTGATGAACGTGGCAAAAGAGAATACCTGTGCAACAGCCGGAACCATGCTGGCGGTCATCGCCTTTGCTTTTATACATTTATTTGGGATAACTCTTTCTTTTATGGGGGATTTTAACATGGCAATTTCCCTGGGGGCGACCAGAAAAAGCTTTGTCTCAGGCTATGTACTTTTTAATCTGCTGGAGATCGCAGTGCTGGAACTTGAGATCGTTGTGTTTGGTGTAGTTGAGAAGTTTTTGCTGGAAAATGCATTTCCACAGGCGGTTATGGAAATTGACCTGACAAACTTTTTTACATGGAACTATCTGTCAGGTGTCCTGGTCGTATTTACAGCAGTGGAAATGTTTTTCGGCGCAGTTATTTTAAGATATGGCATGAAAGTGTTATGGATTTTATGGGCGGTCTGGATGATAATCTGTCTGGTTCCCATGAATATTGCAAAGAATGAAAAGCTTTCCGGTGAACTTGCGAAATTAGGGCTGTTTCTGGGTGGAAAATTCACGCCACAGGGAATTGTGGCTCTAGTGATTGCCTTAACAATTGTGATAGCAGTCATTACCTGGAACATTCTTCGGAAACAGCGAGTGACAGCATAAATATTATGTGATAAGATAAAACCATGTGGGTGAAAAATACCTGCATGGTTTTTGTTATGACGACCACTAATCAGATAACAGGATTACGGAAAAATATAAGGGGATTATGATGAACGATAAGTTAGAACAGTTACAGAAATACTTAGAGAAAATGGAACAGTTCAACCATGTGAACACATTATTGTATTGGGATATGAGAACCAACACTCCAAAGGAAGGATTTGCAGGACACAGCGATGCACTCACTTATTTTTCAACGGAGCAGTTTTCCATGTCGACCTCGGATGAACTGAAAACGTTATTGGATACACTGGCAGAGCCGGAAGAGTTTGAAAAGCTTGACGATAAGTGGAAGTTTGTTGTAAATAAAATGAAAACAGATATGGACAGAAATCGCAGAATTCCAAAAGAATTTTATGAAAGCTTCGTGAAAGCACAGTCGGAATCGGAGAATGCGTGGGAGGAAGCGAAGGAAAAAGCAGACTTTTCTATTTTTGCCCCACATTTGCAGAAAATGATCGATATGACAGCGGAGATGACCGGTTACACAGATCCGAAAAAAGAAGTTTACGACGCACTGTTAGACCAGTATGAAAAAGGAATGGATTCCGCTACGATGGACCGCCTGTTTGAAGATTTAAAAGCAGAGCTGATTCCTCTGGTGCAGAAAGTGCTTGCAGCGAAACAGCCGGATGACAGCAAGTTTCATGTTTCATTTGACAAGAATGCGCAGAAGGAAGTGGAGAAGCTTTTGCTGAGTTATATCGGATTTGACTGGAACAGAGGAACAACCGGGGAATCTACACATCCGTTTACACTGAATTTTTCGTCAAAGGATGTGCGTGTGACCAATCATTTTTATGAACATGATCCGCTCAGTGCGATGTATTCGGCAATCCATGAGGGTGGTCATGCGATTTTTGAGCAGAATGTGAATCCGGATTATGACGGAACGGTAGCGGGAAGCTGCAGTTATATGGGAATCCATGAGAGCCAGTCCCGTTTTTATGAGAACATTCTTGGAAGAAATAAGAATTTCTGGATTCCGGTTTATGCAAAAGTGCAGGAAAAAATGCCACAGCTTCAGGACGTTTCGTTGGATGAATTTTATAAGGAAGTCAATCATGTGAGAAACAGTTTTATCCGCACAGAGGCAGATGAACTGACTTACTGTTTCCATATTATTTTAAGATATGAGATCGAGAAGGCAATTTTCCGCGACCATGTGAAAGTGGAGGAACTTCCGGCACTCTGGAATCAGAAAATGCAGGAATATTTACAGATTACTCCGGCAGATGATGCGGAAGGAATTTTGCAGGATATGCACTGGTCTGACGGTTCTTTTGGTTACTTTCCATCCTATCTGCTTGGCAGTATTTATGACGGCATGTATTTAGATCGTCTGGAGGAAGAACTTGGCTCTGTGGATGCGCTGCTCGCGGAGGGAAGAATCAGTGAGATTACAAAATGGCTGAATGAGAAGATTCATCAGTATGGTTCTACCAGAAGCCCGAAAGAAGTGATCAGATACGTCTGCGGCAAAGAAGTTTCAGCAGAACCGCTGATTCGTTATTTCAAAGAAAAATATACAAAAGTTTATAATCTTGGTTAAAAAAGAAATTTTTGTGGATAATGGATAGAAAAGGAGAAGTATGAAAAAAGGAATTATTTTTGACATGGACGGAACGCTGTGGGACTCGGCAGCGAACGTTGCAGAATCATGGAATCTTGCCATAAAACAGGATGGCTCTGTTGATAAAAAACTGACGGAGCAGGATATTCAGGGGGTTATGGGAAAGACCATGGATGTGATCGCAGACATTCTTTTCCCGGAACTGGAAAAAGAGGCGCGCATGAAATTGTTAGATCAGTGCTGTTCCATGGAAAATGACTACCTGAGAGAGCATGGTGGAGTTTTGTATCCCAAATTGGAGGAGACACTTTCTGCACTGAAAGAAAAGTATCCGCTCTACATCGTGAGCAACTGCCAGAGTGGTTATATAGAGGCATTTTTAGATCATTACGGATTTGGAAAATACTTTGAAGATATAGAGTGTTATGGAAATAATCTGAGACAGAAGGGCGATAATATCAGATTATTAGCAGACCGGAACGGGTTGACAGAGGCAGTGTATGTCGGCGATATCCAGGGGGATTATGATGCCAGCTGCCACGCAGGTGTCGGGTTCATCCACGCAGCATATGGGTTTGGAACAATTGCAGCGGACGTGCCGGAAATCCATACATTTGAGGAACTTACAGAGACAGCAGACCAATATTTTGCTCTGCGGTAAGAAATTATAAGGGTTTATCATATGACAAAATTAGATGAGTTAGTAACACAGATCAACAGAGAACACGTTTATATCCAGACACATAATTTTCCGGATCCGGATGCCATCGCAAGTGCGTTCGGCCTGCAGGAACTGTTAAAGCTTCGCGGGATTCATGCGACGATCTGCTATAAGGGAAAAATCGACCGTTACAGTACTGACAAGCTGAGAGAGATTTTGGACATCAGACTGGTAAATATTGAGAATATTGACAGTGAACTCACGGAGGACGACGAGGTTATCCTGGTAGATGCGCAGAAGGGCAATTCCAACATTATCGATATGACCGGGGATGAGATCATCTGCATCGACCATCATCCGGTTTATGAGAAAACGGAGTACCGGTTTACGGATATCCGGCCGGGTGTCGGGGCTTGCGCATCGATCATAGCACAATATTTTTTTGAAAATGAAATACCGATGGATCAAAGAATTGCAACAGCGCTGACATTTGGAATCCGTATGGATACACAGAAATTGTCGAGAGGCGTATGCAAGATGGATATGGAAATGATCTGGCGCATGTTTGACCTGTGTGATCAGGATATGATTTATCTCTTAGAGAACAGCACACTCTATTTTGAAGATCTGATGGCGTATTCCAAGGCGATCTCAAGCATTGAGGTGTTTGAGAATATCAGTTTTGCAGATACCGGAAGGGATTGCCCGGAGGCTCTGATCGCCAGTGTGTCAGATTTTATGCTTGCATTGGTGGAAGTCTCTTTTTCAGTGGTCTATTCCAGAAAAAAAGAAGGGATCAAAATTTCTGTGCGGAGTGAGCGTCCCACATTAGATGCCGGAAAAATTATAAGCAAGGCGTTAAAAGGCATCGGAAGCGGTGGCGGGCATGCTACGATGGCAGGCGGTTTTGTGCCGTTTGACGGAAATGACCGGGAGGAAGATCTGATGATCCAGAACATCCGCGAAAGATTTATCGATGTGATCAGCAGGACGAAACGAAAGTCATTAAGATAGGTGGAAAATCTTGACTTTTCGGGGAAATCTCTGTATAATCACAGAAGGTTAAAGGCAATGATCCATTCATTGCAAATAGAAAAGACGATGACGAAGACAGTAGTTGTTAAGAGAAAGGCAAAGAGAGCCGGGATTGGTGTGAACCGGTGCGAGTATCTTAGGAATGAACATCACTTCCCAGTCGCAGTCCAAAATGTTTTTACAGAGTAGGCACTGACGTTTTTCCTACGTTACAGGGAACGGGTATATGATTTTTATAAAATCTGTACATTGTAATTAGGTGGTACAACGATCATTTAAGGCTCTCGTCCTATTTACAGGATGAGAGCCTTGTTTAGATTGAGGAGGATTATATGTATAACAAAGTTGAAACAAATATGAACTTCGTTGACAGAGAAAAGCAGACAGAGAAGTTCTGGGAAGATCATGACATCTTCAAAAAATCAATGGAACAGCGCAAACAGGGAGAGACCTACACATTCTATGACGGTCCTCCGACTGCAAATGGAAAACCACATATCGGACACGTATTAACACGTGTTATCAAGGATATGATCCCAAGATACCAGACTATGAAGGGAAAATATGTTCCGCGTAAAGCCGGATGGGATACACACGGACTTCCGGTCGAGTTAGAGGTAGAGAAGATGCTCGGCTTAAACGGAAAAGAGCAGATCGAAGAGTACGGTATGGAACCTTTCATCAAAAAATGTAAGGAATCTGTATGGAAATACAAGGGAATGTGGGAGGATTTCTCAGGAACCGTTGGTTTCTGGGCAGATATGGAAAACCCATATGTCACCTATGATGACAACTTTATTGAGTCCGAATGGTGGGCATTAAAACAGATCTGGGACAAGGGATTGTTATACAAAGGCTTCAAGATCGTTCCTTACTGTCCTCGCTGTGGTACACCACTTTCTTCGCAGGAAGTTGCGCAGGGTTACAAGACCGTGAAAGAGCGTTCCGCAGTGGTACGTTTCAAAGTTGTCGGAGAGGATGCTTATTTCCTCGCATGGACCACAACTCCGTGGACACTTCCATCCAACGTTGCACTCTGTGTGAACCCGGATGAGACTTACTGCAAAGTAAAAGCTGCAGACGGATACACCTACTACATGGCAGAGGCGCTTCTTGACAAAGTGTTAGGAAAGCTCGGAAATGAAGAGGAAGGTGTCAAAGCATATGAAGTATTAGAGACTTACACCGGAAAAGATTTAGAGTACAAAGAATATGAGCCGTTATATGCATGTGCAGCAGAAGTGGCAGCAAAACAGCACAAAAAAGGACATTTTGTTACCTGTGATACTTATGTAACGATGTCTGATGGTACCGGTATCGTTCATATTGCTCCTGCATTCGGTGAAGATGATGCGAATGTTGGACGTAAGTACGATCTTCCATTTGTACAGTTTGTAAACGGAAAAGGTGAGATGACAGAAGAGACACCTTATGCCGGATTATTTGTAAAGAAAGCCGACCCTGAAGTATTAAAAGATCTCGATGCGCAGGGCAAATTATTTGACGCACCAAAATTCGAACATGAATATCCACATTGCTGGAGATGTGATACACCGCTTATTTACTATGCAAGAGAGTCATGGTTCATCAAGATGACTGCTGTAAAAGATGACCTGATCCGTAATAATAATACTGTAAACTGGATCCCGGAATCCATCGGTAAAGGACGTTTCGGTGACTGGCTTGAGAACATCCAGGACTGGGGAATCTCCCGTAACCGTTACTGGGGAACTCCTTTAAATGTATGGGAATGTGAAGGCTGCGGACATCAGGAGTCCATCGGAAGCCGTGCCGAATTAGCAGAGAGAAGCGGAAACCCGGATGATGCCAAAGTGGAATTACACAGACCGTATATCGACGCTGTGACCTTCAAATGCCCTGACTGTGGCAAGACCATGCACAGAGTGCCGGAAGTGATCGACTGCTGGTTCGACTCAGGAGCAATGCCGTTTGCACAGCACCATTATCCATTTGAAAATGAGGATTTGTTCAAACAGCAGTTCCCGGCTCAGTTCATTTCCGAGGCGGTAGACCAGACACGCGGATGGTTCTATTCCCTGATGGCAGAGTCCACTTTACTGTTTAACAAAGCTCCTTATGAAAACGTTATCGTTTTAGGACATGTACAGGATGAGAACGGACAGAAAATGTCCAAATCCAAAGGAAATGCAGTCGATCCGTTCGATGCATTAGAGACTTACGGAGCAGATGCGATCCGTTGGTATTTCTACATCAACAGCGCTCCATGGCTTCCAAACCGTTTCCATGGAAAAGCAGTGCAGGAGGGACAGCGTAAGTTCTTAAGTACCTTATGGAACACTTATGCATTCTTTGTACTGTATGCGAACATTGACGGATTTGACGCAACAAAATACAAACTGGAATATGATAAATTATCCGTGATGGATAAATGGTTACTGTCCAAATTAAATACCGTGATCGGCGCTGTGGATGACAACCTTGGCAGTTACAAGATCCCGGAAGCTGCAAGAGCACTCGATGAGTTTGTGGACGATATGAGTAACTGGTACGTAAGACGCTCCCGTGAACGTTTCTGGGCAAAAGGAATGGAGCAGGATAAGATCAATGCCTACATGACACTTTACACAGCGTTAGTAGAGATCTGTAAATGTGCAGCACCAATGATCCCGTTCATGACAGAGGAAATCTATCAGAACCTTGTATGCAGCATTGATAAAAATGCGCCGGAAAGTATTCATTTATGTGACTTCCCAGCCGTAAACGGAGCATACATCGACAAAGAGTTAGAGAAAAATATGGATGAGGTATTAAAGATCGTGGTTATGGGCCGTGCGTGCCGTAACGCAGCAAACATCAAAAACCGTCAGCCGATCGGAAATATGTTTGTCAAAGCTCCATTTGAACTTTCAGAGTACTTCAAAGAGATCATCGAAGATGAGCTGAATGTGAAGAAAGTTTCCTTTACCGATGACGTAAGCTCCTACACAAGCTATACGTTCAAACCACAGCTGCGTACCGTAGGACCAAAATACGGAAAATATTTAGGCCAGATCCAGAAAGCTTTAGCAGAGCTTGATGGAAACGCTGCTATGGCAGAGTTAAAGAAAAATGGATTTATCACTTTGAAGTCTGTCAGTGATGATGTAAAATTAGCAGAGGAAGATCTGTTAATTACAATGACACAGATGGAAGGTTATGTAACGGAGGGGGACAATACAGTAACCGTTGTCCTTGATACCAACTTAACACCGGAGTTAATTGAAGAAGGATTTGTGCGTGAGATCATCAGCAAGATCCAGACTATGAGAAAAGAAGCAGGATTCGAAGTGATGGATAAGATTGTGATCGCTTATCAGGCAGATGACAAAGTAGCTGCAATCTTTGACAAATATGGTGATACGATCAAAGCAGATGTACTCGGACTTGATGTTGTAGCTGGCAGTGTGGATGGATACGAGAAAGAATGGAATATTAATGGGGAAACCGTTCTTTTAGGTGTAAAAAAAGGAGAGTAAGGAAATGTCTAAATCAGCAGCAGTCTTCAATAAGAAAAAATTTATCAATGATGTAACAGAGACAGTCCGTCATATGTACCGCAAACAGTTAAAAGAGGCAAGCCAGCAGGAGATTTTCCAGGCGGTATCCTACGTCGTAAAAGACGTTGTGATCGATGACTGGCTGGCAACCCAGCAGGCATTTGACGATCAGGATCCAAAGATTGTCTATTATATGTCAATGGAATTTCTGATGGGCCGTGCGCTTGGAAATAACCTGATCAATTTAAAAGCTTACAAAGAAGTGAAAGAAGCTCTGGAAGAAATCGGACTGAATCTTGACGTGATCGAAGATCAGGAGCCGGATCCTGCACTCGGAAACGGTGGTCTTGGACGTCTTGCAGCATGCTTTATGGAATCACTGGCAACACTTGGATACGCAGCTTACGGCTGCGGTATCCGTTACCGTTATGGCATGTTCAAACAGCAGATTTCGGATGGTTTTCAGGTAGAGGTACCGGATAACTGGTTAAAGAATGGCTACCCATTCGAACTTCGCAGACCGGAGTATTCCTACGAGATCAAATTCGGCGGCTATGTCCGTACCGAAGACATGGGAAATGGCAACATCAGATTTATCCATGAAGGCTATCAGTCCGTTATGGCGATCCCATACGATATGCCGATCGTAGGCTATGATAATCATATGGTAAATACGCTGATGATCTGGGATGCAGAGCCTAAGGAAGGTTTCCAGTTAGATTCCTTTGATAAAGGAGATTATAACAAAGCAGTAGAGCAGGAAAACCTTGCTCGTAATCTGGTGGAAGTCCTTTATCCGAATGACAATCATATTCAGGGAAAAGAACTTCGTTTAAAACAGCAGTATTTCTTCGTATCTGCAAGTTTACAGCGTGCGATCGCCAGATTTAAAAAGCATCATGACGACATTCATAAGCTGCCGGAGAAAGCAGTATTCCAGATGAATGATACACATCCGACGGTTGCAGTTGCAGAGTTAATGCGTATTTTGCTGGATGAGGAAGGCTTAAGCTGGGAGGATGCGTGGGATATCACAACCCACTGTGTTGCTTATACCAACCATACCATTATGGCTGAGGCTCTTGAAAAATGGCCGATCGAGATTTTCCAGAGACTGCTTCCGCGTGTATATCAGATCGTGGAAGAGATCAACCGCCGTTTTGTTTTACAGATCCAGGAGCAGTATCCGGGCAACAATGAAAAAATTGCAAAAATGGCAATTTTATATGATGGTCAGGTAAAAATGGCGCATCTTGCGATCGTTGCAGGTTATTCTGTCAACGGTGTTGCCAGACTGCACACAGAGATTTTGAAAAAAGAGCAGTTAAAAGATTTCTATGAGATGATGCCGCAGAAGTTCAATAACAAAACCAATGGTATCACACAGAGACGTTTCTTAGCACATGCGAACCCGCTTCTGGCTGACTGGGTGACAGCACATGTGGGAGAAGGCTGGATCACAGACCTTTCCCAGATCAGGAAACTTGCGCCTTATGCAGATGATAAAAAAGCACAGCAGGAGTTTCTTGAGATCAAACACCAGAATAAAGTACGTCTTGCAAAATATATCAAAGAGCACAATGGAATTGATGTTGATCCGGATTCCATCTTTGATGTACAGGTAAAACGTCTTCATGAGTACAAACGTCAGCTGTTGAATATCCTTCATGTTATGTATCTCTATAATGAGATCAAAGAGCATCCGGATATGGAATTTGTTCCAAGAACATTCATTTTTGGTGCAAAGGCAGCAGCCGGTTATAAAAATGCAAAACTTACCATTAAACTGATCAACAGCGTTGCAGAAGTGATCAACAATGATAAGAGTATCAATAATAAGATCAAAGTGGTATTTATCGAGGACTACAAAGTTTCCAATGCAGAGTGGATCTTTGCAGCAGCAGATGTCAGCGAGCAGATCTCAACTGCAAGTAAAGAGGCATCCGGTACCGGTAATATGAAGTTCATGTTAAACGGCGCCCTGACACTTGGAACGATGGACGGTGCGAATGTTGAAATGTACGAGGAAGTCGGACCGGATAATATGTTTATTTTCGGTATGAGCTCTGACGAAGTGATCGCACATGAGCATAACCGTGATTATGATCCGATGCAGATTTTCAACACAGATCAGGATATCCGCAAAGTTCTGACACAGTTAGTGAACGGATTCTACTCACCGAATGACTCCGAACTTTTCCGTGACCTGTACAATTCACTGCTGAATACACACAGTACACAGTATGCGGATACTTACTTCATTCTTGCAGACTTCCGTTCTTATGCAGAAGCGCAGAAGAAGATCATGGAGTATTACAAGAACAAGAGCGCCTGGGCAAAGAGCGCTATCTTAAACACTGCACATTCCGGCAAGTTCTCATCCGACAGAACGATTCAGGAATATGTGGATGATATCTGGCATTTACCGAAGGTGAAGGTTGATGTGGAATAAAGAATAAATGTTTTAATCAGAAGGCAGTTCTGTGATAGGTATATAGTCATTGCTTGGGAAACGTATCTATCATGGAACTGCATTTTTGAAATCTAAAAGTATTTTCAGCAAGCTGATTTGAAAGGCACTAAATCATTATGAAAAATATAACTTTTTTAGACAGCATTAAATGTGCTGTAAAGGGAATGAAGTATGCTTTTAAAACAGAAAAAAATTTTAAATATTATTTCTTTATTGCCTTATTTTTTCTGATTTTAAATATTTTATTAAAATCAACAAAACTGGATTACATTTTGTACATAATTGTAACAAGTGGAGTTTTGATGGCTGAATTAGCGAATACAGCTATTGAACATGTTGCAAATGCTATATCAGGTGAATACAATGAGGAGATTCGATTAGCAAAAGATATTGGTTCGGGTATTGTTTTAATGCAGGGATTTGCTTTTTTTATTGTAGAGGGAATAGTTTTTATCACTAAATTTGTGTAAACAAGAGAGGAAAGACCCGGCAGGCAATCCTATTTGGGATGCGCTGGATCATAACAGAACATATATGATAATTTTAGATATGTATTTAACGATGTTATCCGTTATATTGGGTGGTATATTGAACATGCTTTTTGTAAAAACAAATTTTTATAAAAAGTATAAATATCCGATTGACTGTAACAGAAAATTCAGGGATGGGAAAAGGATATTTGGAGACAATAAAACATGGATAGGTATTGTGTCCATGATTGTCTGTTGCATCTTATCTCAGGTATTTATAGGTTTTATCTGTAATGCTTTCAATATCAATAATCATAACCAAATCTATCGTTTTTATGAAAATAAAGTAGGGGTTAATGTTTTGACAGGATTTTTGTTCGGCTTTATGTACATGTTGTTTGAACTGCCAAATTCATTTATAAAAAGAAGATTGGATATTGAATGTGGAAAAACAAATACAAATATAATAGGAAAATTATTCTTTGTCATAGATCAGATCGATTCCCTCATAGGAGTCATGCTGATTTTAGTGATATTTGCTAAAATCTCCTGGAAACAATACTTTGCGTATATTTTCATTGGTGGATTCACTCATATTATGGTAAACTTATTTTTATACAAAATCAAAGTCAGGAGAAATGTATGAAAAGGGAAAAGAAGTTATTCATCGGATGCTTTAATAAATCGGTTATTTTAACGTACATTGGAGTTATTTTTGCCCTTGCAGGAATTTTTATATTAATAGATTTACAGGAAGCAGAGCAAATGAACCTTGTGATGTTTTGTCTGATCATTTCTGGTCTGTGTGATTTGTTTGATGGCTTTATTGCCAGAAAATGCAATAGAAATGAAACACAAAAAGCTTTTGGAGTTCAGATCGATACATTATGCGATATTATCTCATTTGTTATATTTCCGTCGATTCTTTTGTATAAAATGGCATTTCAGCATCATTCTCAGATGGTATTTGCGGTTTCTATCGTGATGATTATTTTATATGTTTTGTGTGGTATTACCCGGCTGGCATGGTTTAATATATTAGCCAATGCCGAAAGTAAAACAACTTATTATCAGGGTGTACCAGTTACATACATTTCGTTTGTTGTCCCTGTTTTTTATGTGGGCATTCAAAGAATTCCCTTCCTGATGCGCAATATAAATGATATATTTGTGATCCTATATGGTGTTATGGGATTTTTGTTTGTGGCGAATTTGAAAATAAAAAAACCATCAGGAAAATGGTATGTATTTTTTTCGGTCGCTGCGATTGTCACAGTGGTATTACTTTTTATTTAGTGGTGGTTATGGTTAAAATTTATCATAGAGACAGTAAAAAACTGATAGAAGAAAAAGAATATCAGGAAGAGTTATTGATATTTTTATATAAAACAGTGATAGGAAGATGCTTATTAAAGTTATTTATTGCCAGACCATGGTTCAGCAATTTAAGAGCAAGATATCAGAAGAGCCCTGAATCAAAAAAAGATATTTTGCCGTTTGTAAAAGAATATCATGTAGATATCTCCGATTATAATATTGATCACTTTGACAGTTTTAATGATTTTTTTACAAGGAAAAGAATGTATGGAACGACAACCCGGTCAAATGAATTGATGGCAATTGCTGACAGCAAATTATCTGTTTATAGAGTTGATGAAAAACTGAAATTGAATATAAAGAATTCTATTTATGAATTAAAAGATATTATTCAACAGAAAGAAATTGCTGATTTATATAAAAACGGATATGCTCTTGTGTTCAGGTTAGCGGTGAATGACTATCATCGTTATGTATTTTTTGATGATGGTGAATTAATTTCTTCTGAATTTATAAAAGGTGAATTGCATACCATAAGGCCTGTTTCTGAAAAATATAAAGTGTATGCCAGAAACAGCAGGGTTGTGAATGTCATGGATTCAAAATCGTTTGGTATCATTACGCAGGTTGAAATAGGTGCTTTACTTGTGGGGAAAATTGTCAATCATAATACTCATATGTTCAGCAGGCTGGAAGAAAAAGGTTATTTTGAATATGGTGGTTCTACTATTGTAATGTTTTTTCCACCCAATATCATGATAGATGAAGATATATTAAGACAATCTCAGGCGGGATATGAAACTCAGGTTTTCATAGGTGATAAAATCGGACAAAGAAAGGAATAAAGAGCCATGTTTGCTGCATTAAAAAGGTTAAATATTTATCAAAAAGAAATGTATCCAATCATTTCAAGATTATTATTAGGATATTTGGTGTTTGGTGAAATTTATTTTATCATTCTGTTAAATCATGGAATTATAGATGTGAAGTTTGGGATACAGGAACTGGTTTGTGGATTTACTGTATTTAGTTTTCTGTTCTGGCTTAGGATCGCAGATGATTTTAAGGATTATGAACTTGATTGCAGATTATTTAAAGAGCGGCCATTGCCTTCTGGAAGAGTGACGAAAAAGGATTTGGGTATTTTTATAACAATATTAATCGCTATTACTCTGGTCTTAAATTTTATTTACATGAATAATTTTTTGTTTTGTGTTTTATTATATACCTACGGCTCCTTCATGGCGGTATGGTTTTTCCAAAAACATAAAATTGCGAAATCATTACCTCTGGCTTTAGTTACGCATAATCCTGTTCAGATATTTATCAATCTTTACATAGTATCATTTACAGTTATTAAATATCAGCTGCCATTTTTTGATCTGACGAATATGCTGGCATTGCTGACTTTGTATTTTCCAGCTTTGATCTGGGAAGTTTCAAGAAAAATAAAAGCTCCTGAGGAGGAGACGGAATATGTAACATACAGCAAACTTTTTGGATACAAAAAAGCAGTTAATTTCGTATTTATTGTTACATGGATTGATATTTTTACAAATTTTGCTTTAGTCTGGAATTTAAATAAATGGTCCGTGCTCGCATTGTTACTCAATGTGTTATGGTGCAGCTGGAAATTTGTTGAATTTAAAAAGAATCCTACCAAATACAAAATTGTAACAAAAGTAGAAATGTATACGTATATTCAGGAATCACTGATGATTCTAACCATTATCCTGTACATTATCATGCATAGATAAACTTGGAGAAAAAATGAAACACAGAAATTTGGAAATTTTGAGAGAACATTATATCAACGTTCCTGATTTTATTGTTGTTGACGGTAAAGAGGAATTGGATCTCAGTTTTTCAAAAGAGGAATTGTTTGCAGTCCGCTCCTCTTTTGAGGTGGAAGATAATGATGAGAACAGTTTTGCAGGACAGTTTGATACTTTTTTAAATATAAACAGAAGGGATGTTTCTTTTTATATTGATAAAGTAAAAGAGAGTTATAAAAAATTAAATATCACAAATACGGCATCAAAAGTAATTGTCCAGGAAATGATACAGTCAGATTATTCAGGTGTTATTTTCACAGCAAATCCAACTGGAATTTTAAATGAAATGGTCATTGTAGCTGGGGAAGGATTAGGGTGTAATATCGTTGAAGATAAAATTTCCACAACAACTTATTATTACAATGTGGATGACAAAAACTATTACTTTGAAAATGAAAACATATTAAATAAAAATATATTAAATGACTTAATTGAAATTGCTGTCAAAATAAAAAAAATTTTTCAGAAAGATATGGATATTGAGTATGCAGTTAAAGATGATAATGTCTACATTTTACAGGCAAGACCAATTACAACTTTAAAATACAGTAAGACGGTCATTTTAGATAATAGTAATATTGTTGAGAGTTATCCGGGAATCTCGCTGCCGTTGACTCAGAGTTTTGCAAAGCAGATTTATGCAGATGTTTTTAAACATTGTATTTATCACTTATCCCAAAAGGATAAAAATTTAGTGGACGGTATGTCAGATCATTTAGATCATATGCTGGCATGCACAAATGGAAGAATTTATTATAATATCAATAATTGGTATCTGATCATCAAGTTATTACCATGCTCAGACAAATTAATTAAAATATGGCAGGAAATGTTAGGGGTTGAGAATAAATATGTAAATGATGAAAAGATACCTGTTACATTTTTAACGAAAATAAAAATTGTGATTTCATTCTTGCACTTTTTAAAATCAACTCCCAGATCAATGGAAAAATTGAACAGAAAATTTGAGGCTGATTTAATAATTTTTAAGGAGCAGGTTCAATCTCAAAATTCGCTTCAGGATTTATTAGATACCTATAAAGTGATAGAAGCGGCAATTTCCAGTGACTGGTATATTACACTGATCAATGATATGTATACTTTTATTTATACAGGACTTTTATCGAAAAAAGAGAAGGAGCAATTAAATGATATTAAGAACCTTGAGAGCATGAAGCCGGTCATGGCTCTTAATATGCTGATTCATGTTTATAAAAAAGAAAAAAAATCGAATCGGTTTAATAAATTATTTGAGCAATATATCGAATTGTATGGCGACAGATGTCTGGGCGAATTAAAGCTTGAAACACAGACTTACAGAGTGAATCCGGATTTGTTATTGGAGTATATTCAAACACATAATGAGACCAGTCTGGACAAGACAAGTGAAAATATGAAAGAAAATAGAAAGTTAAAGAAAGCAAAACTTGGCATTTATAACAGGGAAATCTCAAGATTAAACAGAACCCGGATTTTTGGGCTGGCAAGAAGTATTTTCCTGAAAATTGGTGAAATTCTGACCGCAGAGGGAAAATTAGAACATAGAGAAGACATTTTTTATCTGTTTTTGGATGAGATTAACGAAAAGGATTCTTATATCGGACTGGTAAAGGCGAGAAAAATTGAATATAGAAAAAATGAAAATATTCCAGCTTATAGCAGGCTGGTTTACGCAGATGAAATCGTTGAAAAACATTTTGAAAATATCAGTATGATAAACAATCATGACAATTTATTTGGAATAGGTTCTTCGATGGGAATTGTGGAAGGGGAAGTGATTGTTGTAAAAGAAGCTGATTCCAACCTAAGCGTTAAAAATAAAATTATAGTCGCAGAATCGACAGATCCGGGATGGGTATTGCTGATCAAGGATGCGAAAGGGATTATTGTAGAGAGAGGTTCTATTTTAAGCCATACGGCGATCATTACAAGAGAACTGAAAAAGCCTTCTATTGTAAATGTTAAAAATGCAACAGGGCTGCTCAAGAACGGAGACAGAGTGCAGTTAGATGCATACAAGGGAATTGTAAGAAGAATAGATGGAACTTTATAAATGGAGAAGCATATGAACTATAAAGTGATTTATGGAAAAAACGATCTGGTATATACAGGTTTTTTGGCATTACCCGGCAAATTATATCAAAAGAATGAGCTGACACAGGATTATGATACAGAATATAAACTATTACATGAAAAACACACCTTAAGTAAATATTTTAACATTACACCTTTTGTTGTAATTGATAAAAACAGCCAGATGCCTGTTGCACGATGTATGTTGACATATTATCCGGAGGATGATGTCGCATATTTTGGCTTTTTTGAATGTATCGGACAGCAGGAAATAGCAGAACAATTGTTAGATACTGTTTCAAAAAAAGCCAAAAAGGATGGAAAAACGAAATTGTCAGGTCCTGTGGATGCTTCTTTTTGGATAAAATACAGATTGAAAATTAATTTGTTTGATAGAATTCCGTATACAGGGGAACCGTATAATAAAAATTATTATTATAAATTACTCTCGGATTGCGGGTTTGTAGTACAAAATCATTATACATCTAATATTTATCCTATTATAGATATGGATTATTATAACGAGAAATTCGAGAAACGTTATGAACAATTTCTGAATAAGGGTTATGAGATCAAAAGCCCTGCGAAGAAGAACTATCCATATATCATGGAAAAAGTGTATGAACTGATCATGGATTTATACAGTGATTTTCCGGCTTTTAAGTATATTGAAAAAAAAGATTTTATGGATATTTTCGGCTCTTATAAATACATATTAGACTATGATATGGTTAAAATTGCTTTTTATAAAGAAGAAGTTGTTGGATTCTTTATAAGTGTTCCGAATTATGCTAATTTGCCTTATAAATTAAATGTCAGAAATTTTTTTAAAATTCTTCAAATAAAAAATAGACCGGATGAATATGTGATGCTTTATATGGGAGTAGATAGAAGACATCTGGGATTAGGGAATGCATTATCTAATGTTATTACAATGGAATTAAAGAATAAACATGTTCCGAGTATTGGTGCATTAGTAAGAGATGGTAAAATCACACAGAGTTATGCAAGTGAATTAATTCGGGACAGATATGAATATGTATTATTGGAAAAGAAGCTGTAAGGAGAAAAAGGTATGGTCAGTGTATTTCAGGAAACATGGAATGAAGGAGAGGCAAAAGGTATTATTGAAATGGGGCATGATTTTGGACTTTCTGAGGAGGATATTTTAGCAAGACTGCAAAAAAGTTGAATGTTTCACTACAAAAAGCACAGGAATATCTTTACGCATATAGAAAACAGAATGCATAAGAAAAGATAAACAGTTACAAAAAGGGCGTGTGGAAAAACGAGAGTTTTTTCATTCGTCCTCTTCGGACAATTCTTTTGTACCACCGGTCGTTTTTCATGATACCAAAGGTACCTTCTGCCTGAATGGATCTGTTCATCCTTAGAAGCGCTCCCTGGATGCTTTCGAGATTTTCTATCACTTCCTGATGCATCGCTGTAAGTTCGCGGTTGATCCGTACAGTACGGTTTTTATCTGTCTTTTTACATTGTTCTGCACTGGATCACAGATGTCCAAATAATCTTGAATTAGCATTGGCAAAACTGCCTGTTTTGGGTTAGAATAGATTATGTTATTATTTTTTTCACAAGTTAATTATAACAGAAAGAAAGACCTTGAGTTCATTATAAACTCTTGGTCTTTCTTTTTTTCGGGACTATTCTTTTTTCACAGTCCCTTTTTGTTGTTTATGAATGTTAATTATCCGAGGGCATCAGTGTATTAAGAAATGTGAGTAATGCATCCTTTTGCTTTGGAGAAAGCTGATAAATGCGGCAGATCAGAGGATCATCTAGCAGGGAAGAGGTATCATCATCAAAAAAATCTTTTAAGGAAATATTTAGTGCTTCACAGATATAGGATAAAAATTCAATCGTTGGATTTTTGTTGCCAAGTTCAATATCTCTCAGATAGCTTTGGGAGATACCTGCTAAATTTGCCAGTTTATTTACCGAATAATTCTTTTTCTTTCTGTAATATGTTATTTTTTCTCCTATGTTCATAAATATATCCCCTTTGTTTCACAAACGGATTTCTAAAGTCAAATAAAATATGCCCAGAAGAAGAAAAAATATTCTGCATCCTATATGGGCATACGTTATCAAAGTAGCAAATAAAATTGAATTAAATTACAACTATAGATATTGACAATTATATCTATAGAGATTAAAGTGAATATAAATAAAGGTAAAAATGGGGTGGAACATATGATTTTAAAAATTGCTATTGCAGATAAAAATAGTGAATATATTCGAAGAATCCTAAATGTATTAGAAACTTATGGAGATATTGATGTATCTGTATTTACAGATGAAAAATCACTTGAAGGAGCATTGGATAATAGAAAATTTGATGTACTTTTATTTGATGAATCTATCGTACAGGGAATAGTGATTGAAAAAAAAGACATGCTTTCCATTCTTCTTTTAGATGAGAACACTGGAGTAGATGAATCATTTCTGGATTTCAAGAAGATTTATAAATATCAGAGAGTAAGTAAAATCTATCAACAGATTTTGGAAGCATATTCTGAAGTGTGTGGTGATACCGGTAATATTATAGGTCAGAAGGCAACATCTGTTGTATCATTTTATTCTCCGATCGGAGGATGCGGAAAAACAACGCTTGCGTTGATAGCAGCCACAAAGTATGCAATACAGGGATACCAATGCTTATATCTTAATCTGGAAGAGATAGGATCACAAAGTTTTTATCTGCCTCAAAGTGATGCAAAGGGATTGTCAGAAATGGCAGCCAATTTAGGAGAAAACATTAATTTTACAATGAAGCTGCAAAGCCTGATACAGAAGAAACAGGACAGATTGTATTATCTGGCTCAATTTCAAAGCCCAAATGATCTTTATGAACTTTCAGAAGATGAGGAGAAAGAACTGATAGATGTCATATGTAATACAGGACTTTTTGATATTCTGGTAATTGACATGGGAGTAAGTGTTAATCAGAAGGCATTGGCATTATTCGAATTGTCAGACAAAATTCAGGTGATTGAGAAACCGGATGTGATTTCTATGGAGAAAATGAAGTGTTTTTATCGGCAATCCCATATTATCAATGCGTATGGAAATAAAATGTCACGTACGGTTAATTTTTATAGAGGAAAAGATAATATTGTGGAAACAGATATTCCGATAGTTGGAAGAATTAATGTTACGCAAAACCCTGATCCAACACAATTCGTAGAAGCAATGGCAAAAGATTCCTGTACAAATTATCTGTTACAGATGATATAAGGTGGAAAAGAGTGAGGTTATGAAAGATTATTTTACAGAAGAAATCGGCGAAATAAGAAAATTTGTAGTAGAAGATCCGACATATTCTGAATTATCAGATGAAAAATTAAGAGAACGGATCAGCAATATGCTGGAAAGAAGAATTCATCAGTGTGAATTAGATGATGAGGAGAAAGCGTCTTATTATTCATCCATTTCATTTAAGGCAAAAAAAGGTCTTACGGATGCAGTGTTTGAATCAATTCGTGGGTTGGGAATCCTTGGCAAGATTATTAGTGATAAATCGATCACTGAAGTCATGATCAATGGTTATGATTGTATATTTGTTGAGAGAAATGGAAAACTGTCACGTATTCCGGATAAATTTGAAAGTGCAGACAATTTAAGAAATATTATAACAAAGTTTGTACAGGATATGGGTAGATCCATTAATGAAAGTAATCCGATTGTAGATACAAGATTAGAGGATGGATCCCGTGTAAATGTTGTGCTTGATCCAATAGCTTTAAATGGACCAATTGTTACAATTCGTCGATTCCCGGAAGAGGGAATGACCATTCAAAAGCTCATCGGATATAAATCTATTACATCAGAAGCAGCCGTTTTTTTAGAAAAACTGGTCAGGGCAAAATATAACATTTTTATAAGTGGAGGAACAGGTTCTGGTAAAACAACATTTTTAAATGCTTTGTCAAATTATATCCCCTCGGATGAACGAGTGATCACAATCGAAGATTCGGCGGAACTGCAGATCCGTAATATTCCAAATCTTGTTCGTCTGGAGACAAGAAACGCAAATTCGGCAGGTGTGGGAGCAATCACAATCAGAGATCTGATCAAATCTTCACTTCGAATGCGTCCGGAACGTATTGTAGTAGGTGAGGTTCGTGGTGCAGAGGCATTGGACATGCTGCAAGCCATGAATACAGGGCATGATGGAAGTTTGTCTACCGGTCATGCCAATTCTGCTTATGATATGTTGAGCCGTCTGGAAACTATGGTGTTAAGCGGTGAAGCGGGATTGCCGTTAGAGGCAATCAGACAGCAGATTGCTTCCGCAGTTGATATTATAGTTCATTTATCGAGAATGAGGGATAAAACAAGAAAAACAATGGAAATCACGGAAGTGGTTGGAATGGAAAATGGAGCAATTATCCTGAATCCACTTTTCAAATTTGAGGAAGATGAAGACTCTACAGTTCGTAAGGTTTCAGGATCCTTAAAACGTACTAATAATAAAATGGTTCATCCTGATAAATTTATCGCAAGTGGAATATATGATTACCTGGAAGAATAAAAGAGGAAAAACGAATGAATAAGATGCCATACTATAATCAGTGCAGTATGAAAAAATGGGAACATATCCTTATGTATTTTTTGTTTGGAATATTAATTTCAGGCATTGTTTATTTGTTTTATCATATTGTGCCAGTCTCGGTTGTCATAGGCTTTTTGACAGCGGTCTATGTTGAAAAAATGTATGCGGAAAGTACCGTAAAAAAGAGAAAAAAGACTTTGCGGCTCCAGTTTAAAGATTTTTTGGGTTCTATGAGTGTTGCTGTGAGAGCAGGAAATGTAGAGATATATGCTGTGAAATCAGCTTTGGATGATTTGAGATTATCTTATAGCAGTAAAGCAGATATTGTGCTGGAAGTAGAAAATATGATACTCCAATACGACAAAGGCGGTATTCCATTAAAAGAATTGTTTGAAGATTTTGCAGACCGGAGTGAACTGGAAGATATACACAGTTTTGCAGCAGTATATTCCGTCATTGAAGGAAAAAGTGACAGATTTGGCGATATCCTTACACAGACAGAAGAAATCATCCGGGACAAAATAGAGATTGAACAGGAAATTGAGACAACTATCACATCAGCAAAGTCAGAGACAATGGTCATGCTGATTATGCCGATTGTTATTGTGGTAGCAATGTCCGGTATGGGAAGTGGTCTATTAGATTCATTGTTTACAACAGCCGCAGGTCATCTTAGTGCAACCGTCGCACTTATCATTTTTGCAGTGTCTTATATTCTGGCGGTAAAAAGTAGTGATATTGAGGTGTAGGAGGCAGATATGATTTTATGTATGACAGCAGCGACTGTATTTTTTGGAGTTTTTGCATATCTGTATTTAACGGCAGGAGAAGAACTGTCTGAGACGCTGATCGCAAGTTGTATGGAGATACAGCAGGAGACAATCAGGGAGACACAGATAGAAATGCTTGGATTGGCTGCGCAATTGCAGAAAGACAGTCAGTTTATGGACAGAAAAAAGATAAAACAGGGACAGAAACTGAAAAAAAAGCAGGATGAGGCAAAAAAGCAGTTGGAATTATTGAACATGGGCAAAATAAACGTTCTGGATACAGTACCACTGGCTGGGTATCGTCTTATACAGGTATTGACATGGGATGCTACGAATGATTCAGTGAAAAAACTCAATCAGAAATGTCTGCAATTTAAAGAGAAGAAAGAAGCAATCCATTATACATATTATCTGCTTGCAACTTTGATAGGAAATATAATCCTTGGCATGGCAGGATTGTTTGCCGGAATAGCAATTGGATTGGCAATGAATATGGGAAGGAGAAGCTTTTTGATAGGGATTGTCATATTTGTTATTTTTGGTTTGCTTGGATATATTCCATATGACAGCGTAAATGCAGTCGTGACGAAAAGGCAGGAAGATATTGAACGGGAGTTCCCACAGGTAATATCAAAAATGACATTGCTTACAGTTGCAGGAATGGAAGTGAGTCAGGCATGGAGACTTGCAAGCGCAAGTGGAGAAGGAACGTTATATAAAGAGATGAAACGTGTGCTGGTTGATTTTGATAATAATGTATCTCCTGTAGAGGCATATTCAAAATTTATTTCAAGGTGCAGTAATACCTATACAACAAAACTTGCAACAGCCATTATACAGAATATTTCAAAAGGAAATTCAGAAATTGTTACCCTTTTCCGGCAGCTGAATGATGAAAGCTGGCTGGAACATAAGCACAATGCAAGACGCATGGGAGAAAAAATACAGTCAAAGCTTCTTCTGCCGACGATGCTTATGTTTGGTGGAATTATAATTTTGATTATTGTTCCGGTCATGAGTGGCTTCAATTTTTGATCATGACGGATAATAATATATTTTTTACATGAGGAGGAATAGGAAGATGAGAACATTAGACAGATTATATATTGGTGGAAAAACCAGAATGGCACAGTTTATCAATGGGTTAAAAAGGGATGAGTCCGGTGTATCATCCATTGTGGCAACAGTACTTTTAATTTTGATCGTAGTGTTATTAACAGCTATATTCTGGGATAATCTTCAGAAATGGTTTGAAGATATCTGGAAGAGAATTTTAGGTGAATCCATCTAGGAAGAAAATGACCAATTCTGTATTCGAAAGAATGACAGTTATTAGACAAGCGTTTGAATTTTGGAGGGCATAATATGAGGCAGTTAATAAAAAGTGAAAAAGGGACAGCGATAGTTGAAGCCACGATGCTGCTTCCTTTCTGCATACTTATGGTGCTTGCTTTATATTATGCCTCCATATTTGTATGCAAGAAAGCAAATTTACAGGCAAATGTGGAAAATGCATTGATTTATTATAAAAATGTGGATTCAGACACCTATGTTCATGCTTCGGATGCGATGTCATATCAGAAGAGCGGCAGTGTAACTACTGCAAATGGAAGCAGTTATGCATCCCCAACTTATGAGCAGCCTTATCGTTTTCTCGGAATGAAATTCGAGAATGCAAAGTTCGAAAGGTTTTTCAGATCCATGTGTGGATACATGTTTTTTGACACAGGTTCTAATGTAAAACTGACAACTTCTACAAAAAATTATGTTGTATACAAAGAAATTAAGGCGACTGCAACGCAGACAGTAAAACCGGCAATCAGTCTGTCGGTGATCGGTGTACCGGATTCTATGAAAATATCGTGTACATCGACTGTTGTGATCTCGAATGCAGATGATTTTATACGCAATACAGATTTTGTTTTTGACATTGTAGAGGATATAAAACTGGGGCAGGCTGCAAGCGGACTTGTGGATAAAGCAAAAGGATTTTATGAAAAATTCAAACAAAAATTTGGTGTCAGCTAGGAGGCATATATGCAGAGGTTGTTTAAGACAGTAAAAGGTTCCATAACCGTTCTGGTTACACTCATTTTAGTGCCTACTATTTTTTTTACCGGGTTTATGGTCGATCTTGCAAGAATTAAATTATATGGAAATCAGGCTGTGATGACGGCAGATAATTACGGAGAGACGGTGCTTACGCAGTATGACAATCTGTTGAAGGAATTGTATGGGCTGTTTGCGGTCACACAGGATGAGAAAGCTTTAGACAATTTAGATAAATTGCAGGGGTATGTCAGCAGTTCTTTTGATCCGGCACAGAATAATATTTCGTGGGAACATTTTGAAGAAGTACAGGATTATCTGGGAATGAATACTTTAGATGGCTTCATGCCTTATCAGGATGCAGATATAACATTGGAAAAAGAATTTATCCCGGAATCACATCTCTCGAATCATGCAGTTTTGGATACGCAGATTGGGGATTTTATGAGATTTAGAATTGCGCAAAATCTGTTAGATGATGGCTCTGACCTGATGGATCAGATATCAGAAGTAGAGAATGCTGAGAATGATGGAAAAGCAATTGATAAAAAACTGGAATTAGATAATGAAGTAGAGAAGCTGCTGGAGTATGCCAAAAATTATTACGGAATTCTAAAGGAAATCAGAGCATATCTGGATTATATAGGTGCTGTAAATAAACAATACTTGGCGTGTCAACAGACATTTAAAGATTTAGAAGCTACAAATGCTTACATACATTATCGGGCATATGTACTTGCAGATGAGGAAAAAATGAATGTTGCAATTGAAAAACGAAGTCATAATACAGAGGATGAAGAAAATACAGTAGAAATGACCGAAGAAGAACAAGATTTATTGGACATTTATGATGACTATATTAATGATGCGGAGGCAAGAGAGGAAAAATTTAAAGAAAAGATTAATCTCCAGAGAGGAATTCTCGAGGTGACCATAAGTGAATATGATCCTATTCATCATTCAAATTTCGAAAGTAAAGTAGAAGATTTAAAGACAGAAGCAGATAAAATCAATAGAGTTGAAACAAATCTAAATACGCTGAAGCAAGAATTAGAAGATATTCTTTCAAAAGACAACATTACAAATGAATTGAAAACTGGGATAGAAAGCCAGTTGAAAAAAGTAAATGAACTTTTTTCTGAACTGCCAATATATATGGAACTTGCAGAATGGATTGAGGAGAAGGATGTTTCTGTTAATCTTGAATACAGATCAGAGATGACGGATATAGTTGAATGTATGGAGGAGGCGGAAAGTAACTTTCTTGCTGGGGAAAAGTATGATGACCAATATAAAGAGCAGATCAATGGCGGTAAATGGCACTTATTTGAGAATATACCAGCATATGCTGCTTTATATCATTCGTTAGAGAATTGTTTTGAAGGAGAAGAAGACGATTCCAAAGCAAAAGCCAAAAAGAAAGAGGCAAATGAACTGAAAAAACAGCAAGAGGGTGCATTAGAAGAGAATGAAGTGACTAATGCGCGCGATATCCCAGAGGTTTTTGGTTATGAGACCGGAGTATATAACGCAAAATTTGATATTAAAAATCTGATCAGCAGTGCATCGGATTTATTTACAATAAATGGTTTGAAAAATGAAGCAAATAAGTTGTTACTAAAATTGTATACAGTAGAATATGATTTTGGAATGTTTTCAAGCAGAACTACAAATATAAAAGAAACGGAAGAAAAAGCAGAATCCCTAACAGGATATGAGATGAACCGTAGGATAAATTATCTGTATCAGGCAGAACTGGAATATCTTTTGGGAGGTTCCAATTCTTCCAGCCAAAATTTAAATGCTGCAAGAGATAAAATATTAGCAGTAAGAGCAATTTCAAATTATACGTCAACTTATAGTATTAAAGAAATTAACAGCACGATAGTTCAAATTTCAGCATCTGCATATGCAATTAATCCAATACTTGGACTTACGGTAGAAAGTGCATTGCGTCTTGCAGTTGCAACTACAGAGACAGTGTCTGATTGGGATAATTTAAAGAGTGGAAAAAAGGTTGTATTAACCAAAATGAAGAAGGAAGATCTGACATCACCGGGGAAATTTGCAAATCTATTAGACATTGACCTTTCAGCAGTCGAGCAGGATAAAGGAATGGATTATGATCAGTATCTGAAAATTATGTTGATTTTTCTCACTACATCAGACCAGCTGACGCAGAGAACCGGTAATCTGATCGAACTGAATGTGAATGCTGCTCAGATAAATCTACAGGAAGATGGTACATTAACGGAATTAAATTTCAAATTGGACAATGCATATACGGCAGTAAATGCTTCATGTAGCGTAAAACTCGGTTTTGTAGTCATGCCGGATCAATTTGCAAGGCAGGTGACAGATGGTGGAATGTATCAGAGTCTGACCGAGTTTGAGAAAAATGGATACAAATTTACAGTGACAAGAGGGTATTAAGGCATATGAAAAATTTTCCCAGTCAGTTGAAAAGAATAAAGAAAAAAATACAGACCGAAGAACAGGGTATGATCGTAGTGGAAGCAACCATCTCATTTATGGTATTTCTGATGGTCGTGATCGCAATTATCTATCTGACGAATATCTTTATTGTACATAACAAAGTTCAGTTTGCCATTAATTCAACAGCACATCAACTGTCCGGTTACTCATATCTGTATCAGACATTAGGTGTCAGAAAAGCGGAGCAGCGCGTGAGAGCGGACGGAAGCAAATATACAAAGCCGATCGACGAGACAGCAGGACAGGTCATTGATACGATGAACAAAATACAGACTTTTTGGTCAGATGCCAATACAACAGCGGAAATGTTTCAGGATATTGAGGTATCCGGTGAAAATTTGAGCAGTATCTATGAGCAGGCAGATAAAACATTACAGAGTGGAACCTCGACAGTGGAATCTACCAAAAAAACAGTGGAAGATGTAGCATCACTCTGCAAAGATCCTAAATCACTTCTGACAGGAATGATCTACATGGGAGCCTCTGCTGGTTCTTATGCGATAAAAAGTGCAGGTGCAACGGCAGCGGCAGATGCCCTCACAGGGAATTATATTGAGGGAAGCGGCATGAATGCAGATGCGTGGCTGCGGGCGCATGGAGTAGTAAATGGTTATGAGGGACTTGACTTTTCAGGTTCTACAATGTTTTGTGACACAGAAAAGAGGATGATCGATATCGTAGTTTCCTATGATATTGAACTGAAATTTATCAGTTTTATATTGCCGGAAGATACCATTCATGTGATACAGCGTGTCAGTGTGCCGGCATGGTTAGATGGAGATGGAGTTACCTATATACCTTGAATAGACAACAGAGAGAAGAACATGAAAATGAATTTCGCAAGTGTAGTATTGGAGGCAGTTCTGACAACAGGTCTGTATTATGCTTCACAATATCTGATAGATAAAAAATATAATTTGGATTTAAAAAAGAGAAACATATGGATTACAGATGGAACGGTAATAGCGGTTGGAATCATTCAGTTTATTGCAGCATTCTGGATCGGCATGAATCGCCTGAGCAGTCTCACAGTCATACAGACTGCGATGACTTTGATATTTTTTTGTGGTCTTGGAATATTAGCAGTGACGGATATAAAAAGGAAAATAATACCAAATAAAATACTTGTTCTCTTGTTGTTATTTTGGACTGCTGGTGTCAGTATGCTTCTGATTCTGCAGACAGAATTTGGACTCACAATATTGTTTGAGTCGCTGGCAGGAGGAACAATTGGAGGAATCATCTTTTTACTGTGCTATCTTCTGTCGAAAGGGCAGCTTGGCGCAGGTGATGTCAAACTTGTATTTGTGATGGGCTTATATCTTACAGGGGAAAGAATTATCGGAGCTGTTTTTTATGGAACACTTATCTGTTGCGTGTATTCTGTATTGCTTCTGATTCGAAAGAAGATTACGAGAAAAGACGGAGTTCCAATGACACCGTTCCTATATTTGGGGACGATCATTACCTATATTATTATGTAGAGATGGAGAAAACATATGAAATCTAAAAAAGTACTGTTTGTTTTTGGAATTACCATATTGCTTCTAGCCGGCTGGCTGCTTTCGGTGCGCAGTTCTACAGGAGCAGAAGTCATAGCGGAACAAAAACAGCTTGTTGAACAGGCAGATCAGCTGGCAGAAAGAAAATTGTATGTCAGGGCGATTGAATTATACAAAGAAGCTTTGCAGAACAAAACCAGTTTGACAGTGGATATTCAGGAAAAATTACTGCAAGCATATGAAGCCTACGAGGATATGGACGATTACTGTGAACTGGCGGTGAAGCGGGCAACGGATGGAACGGCGAAGGAAGAAGAATATTTAAAAGCAGCAGAATACTATGTGGAACATGCAGATCTTGAGGAAGCGGTTCCGTTATTGGAAAGTGGAATTGCAAAATTGGAGACGACAGGCTTACAGGATTATCTGGAACAGATACGTTATGCATACACCTTGAGTATTGTTGGATTTGAACAGATCCTTCCAACGGAAGATAACACTCTGATGCCAGCATATAATGGTGAAAAATGGGGGTATATCAACAATAACGGAAGGGTGGAGATCGCATTTGACTATGACAGTGCGACTGCTTTCGGAACGGATGGTTTTGCTGTGGCACAGCAAAACAATACATATTATTCGATTTTAAAAAATGGTGACTGGTATGGAGCAGATGATGGCAGCAGTTACGAAAAAATGTCAGACGTACTCATGGTAAGTGGTTCACATATTCTTGGTCAAAGGAAGGGAAGTTATAGTTATTATGATTACGATTTTGAGCCTTTGGCAGAGTCTTTTCAATTTGAAAAGATGACAGGAAATGCATGTGGCGTGGCAGCAGTGTGTAAAGATGGCAAATGGGGTGTGATAACAGATTCGGGTAAGATGGTAACAGACTTTGTTTATGAGGATGCGGCTGTTAATTCTCTTGGAAATGCATTTGCAGGTGACAGGGCTATGGTCAAAGAAAATGGAAAATGGCATCTGATAGATACCGAGGGCAACAGAATTGGGGAGCAAGAGTTTGATAATGCAAAAGCTCCGGAAAGTAATGGGTATATCGCTGTTGCAAACAATGATGGCAGGTGGGGATATATTGATCGCAATGGGGAATTGATCATTGATTACCAATATAATGATGCAAAATCGTTTTCGCAGAAGCTGGGAGCAGTGCAGAGTGTAAATGATTGGTGTTATATCAGTATATACAATGAAAAAGTCATTGATGAGCCGCTGCAGGCGGCAGAACCTTTTCATAACGGAATAGCGCAGGCAGAGACTTGTGAAGGAATGTCATTGATAAAACTGAAATATTTTGAAAATGAATAAAGGAGTATCAGGAAAATGAATAAAGAGAGTTTTTCATTGCAAAGTACATTAGAGGCAAATTTTCTGAATGTTATCTTGCCGGAAAATCCGGAGATTGATGAGATCGCTGAAAAAGTAATAAGAGAGGACAGACCGGATTTTTTAATCGCTTACAGGGATGTGAATATAAACGGAAATATTACGTTGAAGTATAAACTGATCAATACGATTGCTTTAGCATATTCTGACCGGAATATGACAAAAGATCAGTTTATTGTGCTGTACATGAGCTTATTAAATCCGTTCATACAAGGGAAAGACTGGTTTTTGGATTATCATAATTTTTGTATTGACGAAAGATACATTTTTTTAGATAAACAGACAATGAAAGCAAGTTATATTTATGTGCCGGAAGCAAGCTTTCAAAATCGGGATGAAGATATAGTTCAGTTTTTTAAGAAAATTTTCAGTCAGATTAAGATTGTAAATGATCCGGCTTTCCAGGTGACCATGTATCAGTATTTTATATCAGATCATGTGAATTTTACGGATTTATATCAGCTTTTGCAGAAAGAAATGAAAGCAGATATGAAAACAGCCGAGATAAGGATGCCAAAAGTGCCTGAAAAACCGGAGATAAAAAATACCGGGACAAAGAGCATGCAGCCATTGGCAGAACAAAATATACATGTAAAAGCTGTGGAAGCCAAAGCAGAACAGCAGGTAGAAAACTCTCCATTTGATATTTTTGATACTGGCAAAAAGAAAACAAATTCCGGAGATTCTGCAATTAACGCATTATTTGGTGGAAAAGATAAAAAGAAGGATGACAAATCTGGAAAGGCAGATAAGAAGAACACAGGCTTTAATCTGTTTGGAAAAAGGAAAAACAAAAAAGATATAAATGATACAAAGGAAGAACAGCTTGTGGAGAGACAGAAGAATGCAGAAATGCAAAATGTGTATGACAATGCATTTGAGTCAGATAAAACAGAAACGCCACAACAATGTTCAGATATAACTGAAACAGAGGATGAGGGCAATAACTTTGCCGTAAATGCGTATTTAGAATTACTGCACTCAGAAATTCCGGGTGCGATAGAAAGGATAAATCTGAATTTTGCAGGTCCTTATATAACCATAGGCAGAATGTCTTCTGATGAGACAAAACCGGATGTATGTTTTAATAAAGAATTTACCAGAATCGGAAGGAAACATGCCAGAATTGAAAGAGCTGGAAACGGATATTGTATTATTGATCTTGGTTCAGCGAATCATACATTATTAAACGGAAATACTCTGATACCAAATCAACCGTATCCATTAGAAAATAACGCCATTTTGGAATTTACAAAAAGCAAACCGGTAAAATATAGGGTGGTAATTCTTTCCTGACAGAAGGAGTTGTGCGTGAACAGATTAAAAAGAAGAAGCAGATTATGTGTTGGATGTAAAACGTATATTGGAAATACACGGGATGAAAATCAAGATTCAATTGTGCTAAGAGCATTACAGCAACAACAAAAATATTTTGTTGTTGCTGCTGTGTGTGATGGCATAGGAGGATTGGAACATGGAGAACTGGCATCACAGATTGTCGTAAAACAGATCGAAGAATGGTATCTGCAGATTAACAGCTGGATTGATATTGAAACTGTAGATATAGAAATACTTATCTGTCATCTGAAAGATCTTGCAGAGGAGTGTAATGCAACAGTAAGAAAGCTGCAGCAGGAAAAAAATATTCATACAGGAACAACGATGTCACTTTTCATGCTTGTGAGAAATTATTATTTTATCATCCAGGTGGGCGATAGCAGAGTGTATTTGTACAGGGAGAAACGATTACACCAGCTGACCGTAGATGCAAGCACTACAAAACTGAAAAATGGCAGGTTGAAACAGTATTTAAATAATTATCTAGGGAAGTCAGATGAACTCTGGTTTTCATGTGAAAATGGTGAGATTCTGCCGCAGGATATTTTTGTTATCTGTTCAGATGGATTTTATCATTATTTCAGTGAAAACGATATGAGACAGTATGAGACTGTGATAAGAAAAGAGCAGAGGACAAATGAAGTATGTGACATATTGATTAATACAATGATGGAGCGGGGCGAGAGAGATAATATATCTGTTGGCTTCGTTGCAGTATGAGGAAAATAATATGGGTGGAGTATCACAGATGGACAGCTGGTTTTATGGTGGAATCACACTTATGGGAGCAGCTGTTTTGCTGGCAGTTGTAAGTATAGTCATTTTTAAAAGAAAAACACAATAAAAATCTGATTATCCGCTAAAATACAGTATCTATCAGCATTTTCAAGGAAACAAACACATCAATTTACTACTTATTTACTACTAAAGAATGAGCCTTGATACGCAAGTTTTCCTAGATATGCAAAGATATGGTACAGCACATCAGTATTGAAACAAGAAAAAATTGAATATTTCATAGACTATGGAACGCCTAAAATGACGTTCCTTTTCTATTTCCAGCCGTTCTTATTGGACGGCTATTTTATTACCTAAAATGAAAGGAGCATTAGATTTATGAAAAAGACATGGAAACGATTGTGTACGGGCTTCTTAGCTCTTGCAACTGTCGTTACTGCTTTACCGACTACACCCGTTCATGCAGAAAGTAAGCAATACTGGACGGAAAGTGCAGAGCGTGTCGGTATCATTGAAAAAGTAATGAATGACGGTTCTATCGGTTCGACATTCAATGAGGGTTATATGAAAGTCGAGGGCGAAACTGCCTATTGTATCGACATCAATACAGATTTTAAGAATGGCTACAAGACCAGAGCTGACGCAAGCTCACGCATGAGTGCCGACCAGATTTCAGATGTGGCGTTATCCTTAGAGTATGTCAAACAGTATGGCGAAACTCACAAGGAATTGAACTACAAGCAAGTCTATCTGTTGGAACAATGTGTGGTCTGGCAGAGATTGAGCGTACATCTTGGCTGGCAATGCGACAACGTGCGAGCTTCTTATGATGAAATTCCAAAGGCAACGCAGGACGAAGTTTTCTCTGGTGCAAAAGCCTTTGTCAAAGAAAATAAAGGACGCTATGAATGTGGCGGTTATATCTACTCTGGCGAGGGGCAGGAATTGGGACAATTCTGGGCGAAACTGAATGTCGGAAATGCGAAACTGCAAAAGACTTCCAGTAATACCAGCATTACAGACGGTAACGGGAATTACTCTATCGCTGGTGCGACCTATGGTGTCTTTTCTGATAAGGACTGCACGAAACAGCTTGCCACCCTTACGACTGATGAAAACGGAAATACAGATGTTGCAGAGGTAAAAGCAGGCACAGTCTATATCAAGGAATTATCCGCACCAGCAGGATATAAAGTAGATAAAACTGTATATTCCTTAAAGGTTGAAGCTGGAAAGACAGCGACCTTGAAAGTATCAGATATACCAAAAGTAACGGACACTTTGATTGAGCTTTTCAAGATTGATATGGAAACACAGAAAGACAATCCGCAGGGGAACGCTTCTCTAGCAGGTGCGGAATTTACATGGAAGTATTATGCTGGCTTCTATAACAAAGACAATCTCCCTGCCGAAGCTACTCGTACATGGGTTACAAAGACAATCGCTGAAACAGACAGCGACGGGACAACTCACTACATCACAAAATTAGCGGACGCATACAAGGTATCTGGCGATAGCTTCTATATGCAGGACGGCAAGGCGGTTCTTCCACTTGGAACGCTAACCGTTGAGGAAACAAAAGCTCCAAACGGCTACTTGTTAGAGGGTGCATATATGCAGGCTGGCGATAAGTCCGAACAGATTAAGGGCTTATATGTAACACAGATTACCGAGGACGGCGACCTTGCCGTATTATCTGGAAGTAACCAGTTTTCCGTATCAGACAAGGTTATCCGTGGCGGTGTGAAAATTCAGAAACGAGATTTAGAAACGGGCGATACAAAGCCACAAGGAAGTGCCACTTTGAAAGATACAGCTTTTGACATCATTTCCTTAAATGAAAATGCGGTATTGGTTGAGGGTAAGCTCTATAAGAAAAATGAAGTGGTAAAGACAATTCGTACAGATATTGAGGGTATCACTTCTACTTCTGCTGACCTTTTACCTTATGGAAAATTCCGTATCGTTGAAAGTGAAGCTCCCAACGGTTACTTAACTGACGGTGCAAAACCGATTGATTTTACAATCACAGAAAATGGAAAAATCGTGGACTTAACCGACGAAGCTCATTCTATCTATAATCAGATTAAGCGTGGAGATATTGAGGGTGTAAAAATCGGTGCAGGCACACACAAGCGTCTTGCTGATGTTCCCTTTAGGATCACAAGCAAGACGACGGGCGAAAATCATGTTGTGGTAACTGATGATAACGGGCAGTTTTCCACTTCTGCTGACTGGGCTTCACATAAGCACAATACAAACGCAGGAAAGACCAGCGAGGACGGTGTGTGGTTTGGAACTTCTGAACCAGACGACAGCAAGGGTGCATTGCCTTATGATACCTACATCATTGAAGAAATGCGTTGCGACAGTAACAAAGGTTTTGAACTTATCCCACCTTTTGAAATCGTGGTATCAAGAAATAACCTTGTGATTGATTTAGGAACGCTGACTGATGAATACGAAAAAGAAATCTCTATCCATACCACAGCGACCAGCAAAGACGGCGAAAAGACTATCCTTGCAGGAAAAGAGGTTACAATCGTTGATACTGTCAAATTAGACGGACTTACAAAAGGCACAAAGTATCAGTTGAAAGGCTGGCAGATGTTAAAGGAAGAAAACGCCGAGCTTATCATTGACGGGAAACGTGTAGAAAACGATTATACCTTTGTCGCTGATGATGAAGAAATGAAAGTGGAAATTTCCTATACATTCAATGCGTCTGCTTTAGGTGGCAAAAACCTTGTTACCTTTGAAGAATTGTATGATTTCAGCAATCCAGACGAACCCGTGAAAGTTGCGGAACATAAAGACATTGAGGACGACGGACAGACGGTACTTATCACAGAGCGTATCATCAAAATTCATACGACTGCTACCGATAAGGACGGCAACAAAGAGCTTGAAGCTGGAAAAGAGGTAACAATCATTGATACCGTAACCTTAGAGGGCTTAG